>Ga0209274_10000056_pt1 | contig 111513 bp, 95 predicted proteins | sample HubBroMetageREF1_FD_188343 | JGI IMG/M metagenome (GOLD analysis project Ga0209274, IMG submission 188343) | Reference soil microbial communities from the Hubbard Brook experimental Forest, New Hampshire, USA - Hubbard Brook CCASE Soil... | ecosystem: Environmental > Terrestrial > Soil >...
GGCGGACGCGACGCAGGTAGCCGTCCTGCTTCAGGCAACTCGTCAAGGCCCTATTGCAGGGAGCGCCGTCGCCGCCTTGCGCTGACTCGCCGCTCCACTACTCATCACCGGCTTCGCCAGGACCCTAGATGCAATCGCAGGAAGAGTACCTTAGGACGCTCATGCTACAAGGCCTGGCCGGCAACGCTTCGCGCTACCGCTGCTTGCTGGATGAGCTCACCGCTCTTTTGCGGTCTTACTTGCGCAAGCGCCTGGTACGGCTACCTGAAGAAGTCGAGGACCTCCTTCAGGAGTTATTGTTGGCAATTCATGATCAACGTCATACTTACGACGCCAATCGGCCGTTGACGGCCTGGGTGCACGCAATTGCGCGTTACAGATCGATCGACCTGTTACGACGACATTCGCGGACCGATCTGCTGAATGATTCCTTGGACGAGCGCGACGAGTTGTTTGCCGAAGCGGACACCGCCGCGTCGGAGGCGCGCTACGATATTGCAAAGCTCTTGGATAAATTACCGGATCGGCAGCGTCTGCCGATCCAATACGTCAAGATTGATGGCGACTCCGTGGCGGATACTGCAAAACGCATCGGGATATCGGAATCTGCGGTGAAAATCGGTATCCATCGCGGACTGAAACGGCTGGCGCAGAGGATACAGGGTGCCGCATGAGAACTGCCCGCGGCTGCAGTGAAGGAGGCCTATTCCGTCTTGACGCCCTTGAGCCTCGGGGCTTCGAACTCGTCGCCCGGCAGCCAGTTCACCTTGCCCTTCGCCAACAGCGCCTGCCATCCCAGCGCAAAGCCGAATTTGTCGAGCGCTGCATTGGTCGAGAAATCCATCGTCGGCAAATATTCGTCGCTGGGATTGTGATAGTGCTTCGCCGTGTATTCGTCGCGTTGTGCCTTGCCCCATTCCGGCGGATGCCCGACAAACTTCACCCCGGTGTTGATCGAGAATGCGGGAATCCCGGCGCGTGCCAGGCTGAAGTGATCGGAGCGATAGTAGTGACCGGCGCCGGGTTCGGCATCCGGTTGAATGTCGAAGCCGAACGCCCGCGCGGTTTTCTCCACGGTGGGATAGAACGACGTACGTTCCGCGCCGGTCACGTTCACGGATTCGGGAAGGCCGATCGGCGGGATTGCATCGAAATTCAAGCCCAGGGCGATTCGCGCCGCCGGAATCGGCAGGTGCTTGCCCAGATAATTGGACCCCAGCAGACCCTTCTCCTCGGCGGTGACCGCCGCGAACAGCACCGGGTGGGGCGGACGCGGCGCGGCGGCAAAGACGTGCGCCATCTCCAGCAACATTCCGACCCCGGTGCCGTTGTCGACCGCGCCGTTGTAGATGTTGTCGCCGCTCATCGCGGGATCGATTCCGAGGTGGTCGTAATGCGCCGAGTACACCAGTGCCTGCTGCGGCGGCCCTGCGTCCGTGCCCGGCAGCAAGCCGAGCACATTCGAGGACTCGAATTTGCGCACCTTGCTCACGATATGCGCCTTGACCCGCACGGGCAACGCTCGCGCCTTGAACCCGCGCCTGCCCGCACTCGCAATCATCTCGTCCAGATTCAACCCTGACGCACTGAACAGTGCGCGGGCCGCCTCGATCTGTATCCACGAGGCCGCCTTGAGCTTCGGATCCTTGTCATCGCTCAAATACACCTGCTCGTTGCTCCAGGAACTGCGCACCACGCTCCAGCCGTAGCTCGCAAGATCCGTGCGATGAATGATCAGGACGCCGACGGCGCCCTTGCGCGCCGCCTCCTCGAACTTGTAGGTCCAGCGCCCGTAGTAGGTCATGGCTTCGCCGTTGAAGAATTTCGGGTCCTTCGACGGCGGCTCGTTGACGATGACCAGCAGGACCTTCCCGGAGACGTCCACGCCCTTGAAATCGTTCCAGCGGTACTCGGGCGCTTCGATGCCGTAGCCCACGAAGACGAGGGGGGCGTCGATATCGACGCTGTCCGTCTGTGTCTGATTGTTGGTCACGAAGTCGTCGCCGAGTTTCAACTCCAGCGCAGCGCCGTGCTCCGGTTGCAGCGACAACGTGGTTTTAGGCTCGGTATGCACACCGGTGAATTCGATTTTCTGCAGATAGCCGCCGTCATCCCCCGCGGGCGTCAGTCCGTCCAATGCGAATTGCGCGGCGATGTACTTCGCCGCAATGTCGCCGCCGCGGGTGCCGGTGCCGCGGCCCTCGAGCAGGTCATCCGATAGATACCGCACGTGCGTACGAATGCGCTCCGCGTCGATCCTCTGCATGGCGGCCGTCACGTCCTGGGGCAGTCCCAGCGCCGCCCCCGGGTCGGCACCCGAGGCCCATCCGGCCGAACCCAAGCCCGTTGCGACGCCGAGAACGAGCGCGGCCATTCTTGAAGGTTGCATCGCTCAAGACTACCGCAAATGACACAACCCATTCAAAGGGCGGGCGGGACGCTCCTGGACGTGAACCTCCCGCCCGCGCCGCGGCCTATGGCTTCCTGCGGACTCCCGCGAAGGAGCTTCCTCCTTGAATTGCCGCGCGGTCATTGTGCAGCGGCGCAGACGCGCATGGAATGTGCGGGAGCGGTGCGAACGCGCAGAAACCCCTAACCCGTGCCCCCGACGGTGAGCGCGTCGATGCGCAGCGTGGGTTGGCCGACTCCGACAGGCACCGATTGGCCTTCTTTCCCGCAAGTCCCCACGCCGGCGTCAAGCTTTAAATCGTTGCCGACCATGCTGACCCGCTGCAGGACGTCGGGACCGTTTCCGATCAAGGTTGCGCCCTTGACGGGCGCGCCGATCTTGCCGTTCTCGATCAGGTACGCCTCGCTCGCCGAGAACACGAATTTGCCGGAGGTGATGTCGACCTGCCCGCCGCCGAAATTGACGGCGTACAAGCCCTTCTCGACCGAGCCGATGATCTCTTCCGGCGCGCGGGAGCCGGCCCGCATGTAGGTGTTGGTCATGCGCGGCAGGGTCATGTGCGCGAAGGACTCGCGCCGGCCGTTTCCGGTGGCCGGCATGCCCATCAATCGCGCGTTCATCTTGTCCTGGATATAGCCGCGCAGTACGCCTTTCTCGATCAACGTGGTGCACTGGGTCGGTGTGCCTTCGTCGTCGACGTTCAGGGAACCACGGCGCCGATCGAGAGTGCCGTCGTCCACCACCGTGATGTCGTCCGCGGCCACTTTCTGCCCGATGCGATTCGAGAACGCGGATGTGCCCTTGCGATTGAAATCGCCTTCCAAGCCGTGGCCGATGGCCTCGTGCAACAGTATTCCGGGCCAGCCCGGGCCGAGCACCACCGTCATGGTCCCGGCCGGTGCGGCTACCGCTTCGAGGTTGACCAGCGCCTGCCGTACGGCCTCGCGCCCATGGGCGAAGGGCTCATCGCCGCGCAACAACTCATCGAGGCCGAAGCGCCCGCCGCCGCCGCTATAACCCTGCTCGCGGCGGCCGTTCTGTTCGACGATGACGGAGACATTGATCCGCACCAGCGGGCGCACATCCGCGGTCAAGGTGCCGTCGCTGGTCGCGATCAACACGACCTCGTGAATCGCCGCCAGCGATGCCATCACCTGCTTGACCCTGGGATCGATGCGGCGCGTATCGGCGTCGATGCGCATCAGCCACGCCACCTTGTCCTCGTCGCGCACGGTGTCGAGAGGATCCAACGGCAGGTACAGCCGGTGCGTCGCGGGGCGCTGCCAGGCTTTGACCGCATTTCGACCCCCGCTGCGCGCGATCGCGCGCGCGGCGTCGGACGCCTCGAGCAGCGCCGGCAACAGCACCTCGTCGGTGTAGGCGAAACCCGTTCTCTCGCCGCTGATGGCGCGCACGCCGACACCCTGCTCGATGCTGTGCGATCCCTCTTTGACGATGCCGTCTTCCAGCGACCAGGATTCCTCGCGCGACAATTGAAAATACAGATCGGCGTAGTCCACGCCGCGGCTCATGACTGCGTCGAGCACCGTCGATAGCCGACCTTCATCGAGACCCGACGGCGTGAGAATCGCTCTTTCAGCGACAGCGAACATGGGCTCTCGCAAGTCGGCGCTGCGTGCATTCATGTCCGCACCGCCGCGACTGCGGCCGGGGCCCGGGGCGTGGCCGGGGCCGGGGCGAGGCCGAGTCGGCGGTTGTCGAGCGCGGGAAACCGCGCCCGCGTCTCCGACTCTTTGGCAAGATCGATCTCCGCCGTTATCACTCCCGTCCCCGTAGGCAGACGCGATAGAACCTTGCCCCAATAATCGACAATGAGCGAATCGCCATACGTCTCCCGTCCGCTTGAATGAGTGCCGGATTGCGCCGGCGCCACCACATAGCACAGATTCTCGATGGCCCGCGCCCGCAGCAAGGTTTCCCAGTGCGCGCGGCCGGTCGGCACCGTGAACGCCGCCGGCATCGCCAGCCACTCGGCGCCGCGCGACACGAGTTCGCGGTAGAGTTCCGGAAACCGCATGTCGTAGCACACCGAGAGTCCCAGCTTACCGACCGGGGTGTCCGCGATCACCGGTTCGCGCCCCGGAGCGACATGAGTCGATTCGCGGTATTGCTCGTCCCGGCCCGGAATGGTGACGTCGAACAAATGAATCTTGTCGTAGCGCGCCACCCTCTTTCCCGCGGCGTCGATCAGCAGCGAGGTGTTGGCGACGCGGCGGTCGGTGCCGCGGATGACGATGGTGCCGCCCAAGATCCACATCTTGAGCTCGCGCGCCGTGTCGCTCAGAAAGGATTGCACGGCGCCCGTTCCGTCCGCTTCGGCCACTTGCAGCTTGTCGGCGTCGCGCAGGCCGATGAAGGAAAAGTTTTCCGGCAGGCAGGCGATGTCGGCGCCCGCGTCTTTTGCTTCGCGCAGCAGCTTCGCCGCCGCCGTCAGATTGTCGGCGACGACATGGCTCGAGGTCATTTGGATGGCGGCAACTTTGCCCATTTATTTCGGTGCCTCGGCGGACGCGGCGGCCGCGTCTGCACTCTTGATTCGTTCGACAATCGGATTATCCCAACTGCCCGTGATTCGATAATACCCTCGCGCCAGTCCTTTCAGCGGCTGTTTGAACACTTGTGTGAACAGAAGCACGGCCCCCGCCACGACGGGTCCGCCCGCCAGGGCCGCCAGCGGCAGCGAATTGCCGACGCTGCCCGTGACCACAGCAATTTGGTCGTAATCCCTGTTTTTCAAGCCCACCCGTCCAATGAGTCCGATATCCGCTGCCGGGCCCTTGACCAGGACGTTCTCCGTTTTGGCGTTGCCGTCGAGCAGATCGAAGTCGCCCTTCGCAGTGTCGAAAGCCAGGCCCTTGTCGGTCAGATCGCTGAAATCCAGCGCCAATCGTCTGCGCAGTGCGGCAACGCTGGTCAGGCCCAGGACCCGGCCGGCGCCCGGATTTAAGCCCACGATTTGCCCCTTCTCCAGCGACAGTTGCAAATGACCCGCTGCCTGACTCAAGTTCTCGCCGGTGGGCGGACCGGCCCAAGTCAAATCGAAGTCCATGCGCCCGGACTTGGCTTCGATGACCGGAAGGTAGCCCAACTGCTTCAAGGTGCCCTGAACATCGGTGCTGTTCAACGTGCCCGTGATATGCCCCGTTCCCTCGCCCCGGCCCCGCCACTCGCCCGTCGCGGCGACCGTGAAATCGGTGCCGGTCACGGTCAGCTGTTTCAATCCGACGCCATCGTCCAATTTGACCAGCGAGGCCTGCACGTCGCCGAACTGGCGTTCACCCCAATTGAAATCCGCGGCGTGGAAATCGACCGCCGGGATGGCACGCGGATCCACGGGTTGATTGGTATCGCCGGCCGAGCTTGAATCGCCGGCTTGCGCTTCGGGAGTGGGTGCCACGTCGACATGCAGCCGCGTAAATTGCATTTTCCAGGGCTCGGTCGGATCTCCCGCGGCCGGAATCGCAATGGTGCCGGCCACGTTCGGTCCCCCCACTGTAATGTTCAAGCCGCCGGCCGTGACCGCCAGATTCAAGGAGACGTCGCGGAATGCCAGGCCCAGGTAGTCCAACTCGGCGACGCCGAGCGTCGCCGAGCGCAGATATTCCGCCAGCGGCCTTGCGCTCTTGTCGGCGGGCTGAAGCTTGAGCCAACCTTCGAGATCGAGCCGCGCGACCGAACCTCCCACATTGACGATTTGCGCTTCGTTCTCGCTCGACTCGCCCCCGCCGAAATTCAGCGCCACGCGCGTGAGCCGCATGCCCTTGGCATCGGACTCCAATGCATAGGATCCGCTCAGCACGGATCCCAGCGCCAATCGTCCCTGCGGACCGCCGCTCGCCGGCCACTGGATCTCCAACCAGGACGGCATCGGGGCATCCGCCGGCTTGTCCAGGGGCGCCGGCAGCTTCATCTCCAGACCGGCGAGGGTGCTGCTCAAACGCAAGCTGCGCTCGCGATTGGGCTCAGGCGCCATCCGCAGCGATCCGCGCCAGTCGGTCTGCCCGCCGATTGCAATGCCCGCCGGCAGGGACAGCGCGGCGCGCAGGGCTTCCCCGGTCAGCATGCCGCGAAATTCGAGTTGGGTCCGGTTCGGCGCCCGATTGCGCGGCGTTCGAGCCTGCATCTGAAAGGACCCGCCCAACACCCGGCCGCGGACGTCGGCATGGGCCACTTGCGCCCCGTCGATATCGAAATCGCCGTTCAAGTCGGTGGCAGCCGTGGTCGATCCGACCCGATTGAGCGTCACTCCCTCCAGCTGTCCGTGCACCAGCACGCGCCGATGCACGAAATCCTTGAACGGCAGGAACAGATTCACCTTCAACTGCATCGCGCCCGTGGCGTCGACGCTGGAGAATGCATGTTCTGCGGAAACCTCGAGTGGAGTTGCGCGCAGGAAGCTGAGAGCGTCGCCGGCGTCGCCGCTCGCACTGACGTGAATCTCCAGCTCGCCGGTCTTGAAGTCGGCGAAGCGCGCGTCGGCCGACCCTAGCGGCACGCCGCCGACGTGCCCCGATTCCAACCGGGCACTCAATCCTTCATTGCGAAATTCCGCGTGCCCGGCGACATTTTCCGCGCGCGGCCAGCCCTCGCCATAATCCAGCGTCAGGCCGTCGAGGGCGCAGCGCGCGAGGAACACGCCGCTGCCGTCGCGAAACGGGAAGTGCTTGATGGGCCCGGCCAACACCACGTCCGCGCGCGACAGGCGGCCGGCGACGAGTGCGCGATCCAGCCAGAGCAGCGCCGGCGGCGCAATTTGGGCGCGGGGCAGATAATAGCGGGCACTCGCCACGTTCCCGTTCTCCACCGTAGCGACCAACGTCAATACCGGCGAGCTGCCGTCGGCGGGCACCGCCCACGCCGCTTTGCCGTGAACGGCGCCATCGCGATTCCTCATCTCCCAGTCGGGCGTGGCAATCAGCAGCTCCTCGTTCGTGCGCTTCCAATACAAGGTCGATTTCAGCGGCGCGAGTTCCACGGGTTGAGTGAACTGCTCGGGCCAATTGAAAACGGCCTTCGGTGTATCGATGGCCACGTGTCCGCCGATTTCAGTGCCGGCAATGCTTCCGGACAGGCCGCGCAAGCCCGGCGCGCGGCCCACCGGCGCAAAACCTATATCGCGGAATTTCGCCTGAACCTGCAGCCGCCACGGGTCGGTCACCGCGTCCCGGGACAGCGCAACCACGGTATCGGTCCACTCGCCGGTCGGAGCGATCTCGCGCAGCCGGTCGCGAACGTCCTTCTGCGGCAGCAATCCCGCCAGCGGCAGGAGATTGTCGGCGCGCAGATAGCTCGCGCTCGCGCGTAAATCCAGCAGGCCCGCATCGCCGCCGCGCCAGCTCACGTCGAACTGCGAATCGGGGTCACGACGGCCCGCGCGCACCGCGCGCACCTGCCGCCCCGACAGGGTCCAGCGATCGCCCGCGTGGATGACGCTCAAAGTGCCGCTGATCTGCTGGAACTTCGCGCTCGGGCCGTCGCTGAGCACAACGGCCACGTCCTGGGCCGTGAAGTTCAGATCCGCACGGGTGAGTATCCGGCCGGCTCCGTGCGCCGCCAGGACGAATGCGCCGGTGCCGGCATCGAGCCGGCTCAAGTACTCCGGCAGCAGTAATCGCCACCCGGAGAAGGAGATGTCGCGCGAGCCGAGCGACAAGGTCCAATTCAGGGTCGGCAGATCGCTGCGCCCGCGGGCGCTGCCGGCGATTTCCAAGGTTCCGCCGAGCGCCGGCGGCAGATGCGCCGCGAACTCGAGCCCAAGTGCCGATTCACCGCGCCTCACGTCCAGGTTGACGTCCTGCAGGGTCAGGCGCGGCAACGCGGAATTCCAATTCTGCATGGTGACCGTCGCGTGGCGAATGGCCAGCTTTCCGGCGGGCAGATCGTCCAAGGTGAGCGTCTCCAGCGCGGAAGAATCGTTTCCGCCCAATTTGATCTCCGAGGCGAGCGCAAAGCTGGTGGGGCCTAAACGCGCGATCAGGATGTTCGGCGAATCGAGCTCGATCCTGCCGGCGAGCAACTTGCCGCTGCTGATGAGCTGCCAGATGTCGGCGGCGACCCGGCCGCCGGCGGCGCGCGCCAGGACCCGGCGGTCGTCCTTGGAGCGCAACTCCATCTTCTCGAAATGCAGCTCCGGTCCATACCAGCGAAACGACGGGGAGACTTGGGCGAAAGCGATGTGATATCCGGTTTGCGCGTGCACCCATTCCTTGATCTCCCGGTCGTAGGCAGGCGCGCGGTCGAGCGTGATCTTGACGGCCAGCAGCAGGAGCAGCAGCACACCCAGGAGTCCCGCCAGGCAGTACAGCAGGATTTTTCCGACTTTGCGCACGAGCATTACATCAGGACTACGTCGTACTGATCGACGGTGTAGAGGGCTTCGGTTTGCAGCCGTATGGGTTTGCCGGTGATGAGTTCCAACTCGCCCAGAGCGGAGGACTCCTCGTCGAGCAGCCGCTCGATCACGTCCTGATGCGCCAAGACCATGAGCTGCTGGCACTCGAATTGACGCGATTGCCGCACAATTTCACGAAACACCTCATAGCACACGGTCTCCGCCGTCTTCACGAAACCCCGCCCCTCGCACGTTGGACAAGGCTGGCACAACAGATGTTCCAAACTCTCGCGCGTGCGCTTGCGCGTCATTTCGACGAGGCCGAGCGGCGACACCGAGGAAATGCTGGTCTTCACGTGATCGTCCCCGAGCGCCTTCTCCAAGGCCTGGATGACCTGGCGGCGATGTTCCGGCTCCTCCATGTCGATGAAATCGATGATGATGATTCCGCCCAGATTGCGCAGGCGCAGCTGCCTGGCGATGGTCACGGCGGCCTCGAGATTGGTGCGAAAGATGGTTTCCTCCAGATTGCGATGGCCGACGAACGCGCCCGTATTGACGTCGATGGTCGTCATGGCCTCGGTCTGGTCGATGATCAGGTAGCCCCCGGACTTCAGCGACACCTTGCGCTCCAGGGCCTTCTGGATCTCCTCCTCCACATGGTGCAGCTCGAATACCGGCCGCCCCTCGCCGTACAGCTCGATCCGCGGCAGTGCGTCGGGCATGAAGGTGCCCGCGAATTCCAGCATCTCGCGATGCGCGCTCGCCTGATCGATCAGCACCTTGTCGACGTCGGGCCGCAGCAGATCGCGCAGAATGCGCAGATGCAGAGGCAAGTCCGCATGCACCAGGTTGCCCGGCTGGGTACGCAGGCCCTTCTCCCGCACGAACTCCCATAGCCTTCGCAGATAGATCATGTCGGCCCGCAAAGCCTCGGGATTGGCGTCCTCCGCGGCCGTGCGCACGATGAATCCTGCATTCTCCGCGGGGTCGAGGCCGCCTTGGACTGCGGCGCGAAGCCGTTCCCGCTCGCCCTCATCTTCGATCCGAGCCGAAACGCCGACCCCGTGTCCCTTCGGCATGTACACGAGGTACCGGGACGGAAGGGTGATGTACGTGGTCAGGCGGGCGCCCTTCGTGCCCAAGGGGTCCTTGACGACTTGCACCAGGATCTCGTTGCCCTCGGCGACCAGCGAGCGGATGTTTTCGGTGCGCGGAGTCTCTATGCCGGTCTCAGCATGACGTGCATCGAAGATGTCCGAAGCGTGCAGGAACGCCGTGCGCTCCATGCCGATTTCAATGAAAGCCGCCTGCATGCCGGGAAGGACCCGCGACACCCGTCCTTTGTAGATGTTGCTGATCAACCCGCGGCGGCTGGCGCGCTCGAGGAACACCTCCTGCAGCACGCCGTTCTCCACGACCGCCGCGCGCGCCTCATGAGTGCTGGCGTTGACCAGGATTTCGGTGCTCACCGCGCCTTCCCAGCGGCATTCCAGTACGGTATCCCGGCGTTGCTCAGCAGCTCGGCCGTCTCGAACAGCGGCAGGCCCATCACACCGGAAAAGCTGCCCCGGAGATCCGCCACGAAAACGGCGGCGCGGCCCTGGATGGCGTAGGCCCCGGCCTTGTCGCGCGGTTCCCCGGTTTCCCAGTATGCCCGGGCCTCGCCGGCGGCGATGGCACGGAAGGTGACCTCGCTGCGGCTGATCCTGGACGAGTGCCCCGCGGCGGTCCGCAGCGCGATGGCGGTCAGCACCTCATGTGTGCGCCCGGAAAGCTGCTCGAGCATGCCTTCGGCATCGCGCCGGTCCGCCGGCTTGCCGAGAATCTTTCCATCCAGGATTACCGCGGTGTCCGCCGCCAATACCGGGGCGGGTTGCGCCTCTCGGCAACTCTGCCAGCCGGCATCGGCCTTGGCGGCCGCGAGACGGGCGACGTAGGCGGGAGGCGATTCGCCCGCCAACACCGCTTCGTCGACCGCGGTCCCGACCAGCCGGAACGACACGCCGATCTGTTGCAGCAACTCGCGCCTTCGCGGCGACTCCGAGGCCAGATAGATGAAATCCAAGGACATGCTGCCAGGATACCTAAGGCGACGCCCTTAGGCTCGGTGATAGGGATGGCCGGCAAGCAGGCTGACGGCACGGTATAGCTGTTCGGCGACCACCACCCGGGCCAGGGCATGCGGCAGGGTCAGCGGCGACAGCGACCAGCTCTGATCGGCGCGATCGCGACATGGCGTCGACAGGCCGTCGGGGCCGCCGATCAGAAGCGCGAGCGGTCGACCGTCCCGCATGCGCTCGGCGAGCCACAGACTGAGTTGCTCGGTGCTCATGGACTTGCCGGCGATTTCGAGTGCCACGACGAAATCATCCTTGCCCAACGCAGCCAGCATCTCGGCCCCTTCGCGCAACATCGCCCTGCCGGGGTTCTCCCCGGGGCGGCGAGTCGCGACCGGAATCTCATGCAGTTCGAGGCTCAAGGGGGTGCGCAGCCGCTTCTGGTATTCCCGAAACCCGCTGTTCACCCAATCGGGCAGACGGGTACCGGCGGCGATCAACCGGCATTTCATATTGCGAACCTGTCTGTTTACCCCGGTGCGGCGCGGCTTCTCAGGCGCGCGCGGCGCGCTTGGTTGCCGTTATGTCCCACAGCTTTTCGAGCCCGTAGAATTCCCTCACGCGCGGCAACATGACGTGCACGATCATCTCGTTCAAATCGATGAGAACCCAATCGCTGTCCTGCTGACCCTCGACACCATGCGGGCGAAACCCCGCCTCCTTGGTTCTTTCGACCACGCGCTGCGCAACCGAGCGCACGTGCCGATCGGAGGTGCCGCTCGCAATCACCATCCAATCCGCGATGTCGGTGAGACCGCGCACGTCCAGCACTTTGACTTCCAGGGCCTTCATGTCGGCCAAGGCATCGACCACCACGGCCTTTAGCGAAAGCGGCGCCTTGGTAGCTTTAGTCTTCCCGGGAGATCCGGCCTTGCCTGCGGAAACCGCTTTGCTGCGGCTCGTCGTCGTGGGTGTAGAGGTCTTTTTTCTGGCTGGCACTACGTTGTCCGTGTTTTGGAATAACAATGGGTATCCAGGATGAGTTTACGCACCGCGTCCGGCATGAGAAAGCGTGGATCGCGCCCCATGGCGATGAGCTGGCGGACCTCGGTGGAGGAGATTTCCAGTTGGGTGACCGCGTGAATGTAAATGCAGCCCGCGCGGGACTCGTGCAAATCGCCGATGCGCCCGGTGCCGCGATCGACCAGTAGCTCGCCCAGCGGTCCCATGCCGGGCGCCCGCCAGCCCGGGCGATGCGCCACCACCAGATGGGCCAACTGCAGCAGATCCCGCCACTGATGCCACTTGGGCAAGCTCAGGAATGCATCCATGCCCACGATCAGACAGAGGCTCCGGTCCGGATACTCGTGACGCAGCTCGGCCAGGGTTTCGACCGAGTACGACGGTCCCTCTTTGCGTACCTCGCGATCGTCGACCACGAAGCCGGGTTGACCGGCGGTCGCCAGCTGAACCATTTGCAGCCGAAGTTGTGCATCGGCCAAGGGTTGGTCGCGGTGCGGTGGATTGCCGGCCGGAAGAAAGCGAATCTCCTTGAGCCGCAGGGCCTGCTGCAATTCGAAGGCGGTGCGCAAATGTGCGTAGTGAATCGGGTCGAAGGTGCCGCCGAAGATGCCCATGGGATTCATAGGGGTACCCTGCCTGATTCCGTGCTGGCTTGCAAAGCGCCGGCGAGGCCGCCGGCGAGGCCGGTCAGCGCGCTCCACGCATCTCCCGGCGCCAGTCCCTTGATGACCCGATCCGTGTAGCCGGCCTGGATGAGCAGGCGCGGCAGAGGCAGCGTCTTGAGCCGCGACAGCGCGCGCGGTGACGGCGTCGCGGCCAGGTTCCAACCGCTACCGCGATCCGCGGAACGCAGCCGATCGCGCTCCCGCGCCTGCCACAACCCACGCAGCTCCCGCACCAGCGCCCACAAAATCAGGGTCGGCTCGACTCCCTCGCTCTTGAGGCCGAGAAGCACGCGCAGAGCCCGCTCGGCGTCGCCGGCGGCGGCAGCTTCGGCGAGCTGAAACACGTCGTATCGGGCGCTGTCGCCGACCGACCGCAACACCAAATCGGCGTCGATGGCTTCACCATCGGCCAGCAACGCGAGCTTCTCGAGCTCCTGCTTCGCGGCCAGCAGATTTCCCTCCACGCGATCGACGATCATCTGCGCCGCGGCCGGTTCGATCTCGACCTTGAGCTGCTTTGCGCGGGACCGCAGCCATGCCGGCAGCGCCGCCGTCTGGACCGGCCAGATCGGCACCCAAATTCCGTGCTTCTCGACGGCCCGCACCCAGGCGGCGTCGCTCGCCTTCTTATCGAGCTTGTCGGTGACAATCAAGCAGACCACATCGGGCGGCGGCCGCTCGGCGAGCTCGGCCAACTGCTGCGCCCCCGTGTCCGGCTTGGCCGAAGGCATCCGCAGCTCGAACAGGCGCCGCTCGGCGAACAACGACAGCGACTGGCTCGCATGCCGCAACTCGTCCCAGGCGAAACTGCGATCGATGAAAAACACCGTGCGATCCGCATAGCCCGCCGCCCTCGCGGCGGCGCGGATCGCGTCCGCGGCTTCGCCGACCAGCAGCGGTTCGTCGCCGGAAACCAGGTACACCCCCGCCACGTTCTTGGCCAGCGCGGCGGGCAACTGTTCGGCGGTCAGACGCAATTCGGCTTCACCTTATGGGAGGTTGAATCAGCTTCCAATGCTATAACGATGCCTGCGAAATGTGTTGCCTTATGATCAGAGAGGCCGCTCCCAGATCTGCCCGACGAGATCGTGTCCGAAGCTGTGATGTGCAGATTCCTCCACCAGTGAAAAGGCGGCTCCCTCGTAGATGCGGCGTGCCGCGACCAGCACATCGTTTGTCCACAAGAGGGTGCGCGCCGCAGTGCCCGCTAGAGACTGTCGCCGACCGCTCCCAGGCCGGTAACCGCGCCCGGCCGGCGGCTTTCCCGCCTGGCGGACTCGGTTTCATGTTGCAGAAGAATCCGGAAGGCCAGCCCATGCGTGATCAGCAGCAGCGGCACAATGAGAGTCGGAATGAAGTAGGCAGCGCCCAGCCGGCCCGCCATGAGCCCGGCATGATTGGCCTGGTAGAACGCATTCAAAAGATCGGCCGAGCCCCAGAGGTTGAAGAGCCATGCGGAGGCCATGCCGGCCCCGCGCGGCAGCAACGCGAGCGAAAACAACGCAAGTGCCGCCGCAAGGATGTCGCCGTAGGCGGCGGAATGCGCGAAGGCCGACGGCAGCTCGGGCGATACGACGCCCGGGACCAGGAATGCCAACCCCATGAAGCGGAAGCTGTGCAGGACGAGAATGGGCCGCAGCGCCTCCGCCCGCTGCAGGAGGCGGAGTTGCGGCCAGATGTATCGCTTCGCGACAATCCCCCACGCGATGAAACCGAATGCGATGCTCACGAAAAAGCAGAGTTGCGACAGCATGAGTTTCTCCATTTGAAGGTGGTGCCGATAGATGGTACCGTTCGGTACCAACGAGCGGCGCCAGTGTGGTACTATCCGGTACCGATTGTCAAGAGAGACGAATGATGACTACGGCATCGCCGGAGGAAACGGACGTGCGCGCGCGCATCCTCGATGCAGCCTTCGCGGCGTTCATGAAGAGCGGCTACGCGGCGAGCAGTACGCTCGAGATCGCCACGCGCGCGCGCGTATCCAAACGCGAACTGTACGCACGGGTGGGCAACAAGCAGGAAATGCTGGTGGCATGCATCAGCGCACGTGCCGGGCGCTTGCAGGTACCGGCTGACTTGCCCGTGCCGCACGATCGCGCGACCCTGGAGAACGTACTGGCTTCCTTCGGAACGCGGCTGCTCCGCGAGATAACCGATCCAACGGTCATTGCAGTATTCCGACTGGCGATCGCCGAGGCGATCCACGCGCCCGAGGTGGCGCATGCGCTCGACTCCATAGGGCGCGAGGCGAGCCGTGCCACCTTGCGTCAGATCATGGCTCGGGCGCAGGCGTCCGGACTTCTCAAGGGCCGTCCTGCCGAACTTGCCGAGCAGTTCGGCGGATTGCTGTGGGGTAATTTGATGGTCAGCCTGCTGCTCGGCGTCGCCACGCGACCGAACTCACGCGAAACCGCGGCACGTGCCCGCGACGCCACGGCCGCGTTTCTGCGACTTCGATGCCCCGCCGCACCGGCGGCCGCGGCCGGCCTTGTGATGCATTCCCCGGATTCCCCGTCGCCTGTGTGATCAAATTCGGAGCCTGACAACGGGGGCTACGTCCATGAGTGATGCCGACATCTCCGCGCAATCCCCGTGCATAAGAAATTGCTGCCTGGATGATGACCTCACCTGCCTCGGCTGCTTCCGCTCCTTGGACGAGATCAAGGAATGGGGGGTCGTCGATACTCATCGGCGCCGCATCATTCTGCAGAACGCCAAGCAGCGCAAAGAGGCGTACGGGGCACTCTAGGCAGCGAGCGCCGGATCATCCTGATCGCCGCCAATGATCTTCGCCGTGAACTGTTGCCATGGTGCATGGCCGACGGTACATTTCCAGCGACCCGTGACGGAATTGGCTGCCATTGCAAGGAGAATTTCATATGAAGACGCGTCAGTGGATGGCCGCGGAATTGGCGGTACTGGTGCTCTGCGCCGGCGCGGCGCTCGCACAAACGGGCACGGACCCGGAAGATGCCGTACGCGCGGCCGACCAGGCCTGGATGAAAGTCTATTCGGCGAAAGACCTGCAGAAAACGCTGGCATTCTGCGACGAAGAAGGCTCGATGATGGCGCCCAACTCTCCGATCGCGACCGGCAAGGCGGCCATTGCCAAGCTCGTCGCAGCTGATTTCAACTATGGGGATCTCGTCTGGCATGCCGACAAGGCCGGCGTCGCCCGCTCGGGAGACATTGCTTATACCAGCGGCACGTATAAATTCAGTTTCAAGGACCAATCAGGCAAGCCCGTCGTCGACAACGGAAAGTATTTGACGGTATGGAAGAAGCAGAAAGATGGCTCCTGGAAGGTGTTCTTCGACATGTTCAATACCGACCTGCCCCCGGCCTAGCGCAGGTTGAGTCTAACCGCCTGCGAGCCGCTCAATTCTGTCGGCCGCCTGCTGAACTCCCCCAAAATCGCCCATGGAGGCGCGGATCCGCTCGGCCGATCGGCGATATCCAGGCTCGCTCAATACGCGGCGCACCTTGGCGCCAAACTCCGGCGCGTCGATGTGCTTTTCCCGGTCGGGGCCGTCCGTGGGCCTCACCATCTCTCCCGCGCCCAATGCGACGACACGACGGGCGTTGCTTTCGCGTTCCGTGTACGTCGGGATCATCACCGCCGGCCTGCCCGCGGATAGTCCCGTCATCACCGAGCCATGACCGCCGTGATGCACCATGAGGTCGCTGCGCTCGGCGGTGGCACCGGCCGGCAGAAAGGCGGCGTGACGAAAGTTTGACGGCAGCGCGCCAAATTCCCTGGGCACCTCTTGGTAGCCGGTCGTCAGCACCACATGCGCCGGCATATCCCGCAGGGCGGCAATGGCGGCGCGAATCACGACGATCGAGTCAAACGGAGTCGGAGCGCCGCCGTACCGGGGCGTGCCCGAATAGACCCAGATCACGGGCCTGTCGCGACGCAGTGCGGTGAACCAGGGGGGCAGCGTGGCGTTGCTTCGCTGCCAGATGATGGGCCCCACGTAAGTCACGTCGGCGCCGGCCGGCAAAGGATCCGTTTCCGGCGTGCCGACGATCAGGGAAAGATCGCCAGCGAGCACATCGACGCAGCGTGCCACCGGCGCAATGCGGTGCTCCTCCGCGACCTGGTTGATTGCCGCGACCGCGCTCGGCAATCCGGCCGGGCGCCCGCCTTGCCACCAGAGAAATCCGTCGCTCGCGGGATGGAAATTCCCCTGCAACACACTGGCCAGCGGTATGCGCAGGATGCGAGCCGCGAGGCAGGTGGGTAGTCCGAACGAATCGACCACGACATCGGGATTGAAATCGCCGACCAGATCCATGTGGAAGGCCGTATCCGCCCGCGCATACTCGGCATCCGCATACATGATGCCCAGCATGTGCTCGACGTCCCAGGCCGAACTGAGGGCGGCCAAATCAATGCCATATTTGGGAACCGGCAGCGGCCACGCCGGCATGGGTAGATTCCTCAGCCCCGCATCGGCGATCAGCTTTGCCGGCGCCGGCGCGGGATTGAACACCGCGACCTCGTGACCGCGATCCGCCAGCGCTCGCGCGATGGGCACCATGCGGGTCGGCAAGCCCAGGTCGTTGGCGGGCATCATGGTAAACAAGAACCTGGCCATCGAGCGGCAATCTAACATGGCGGAATCGACCCGCTCGCAATCACGGCCGCCGGGTGCCTAAAGCTGTGGCGGTACCGGCCGATAAGCTGGGGATCGAACCGCGAACCGAAGGTTACCGTGGCAGCGAATAATTTACCTGCAGGAGATCTCAGGGCCGGGGAGTCGGACCGGGACGCCGTCATCCGCAAACTTTCGCTGGAAGTCGCGGCCGGCGATGTGCGCCTGCCTTCGCTCCCGGACATCGCGATCCGAGTGCAGAAAGTCCTCGAGGACCCGCGGGCGCCGCGGACCCGGGTTACGCAGGTCATCGGCGCCGATGCTGCGCTGGCCGCCCGCATCATCAGGCTTGCGAACTCCGCATTCCTGAATCCATCGACGGCACGTATTTTCGACCTCCAGCAGTCGCTGACCCGCCTCGGCACTCAGCTGGTGCGCTGCACGGCGATGTCGTTTTCGCTGCAGCAGATGGAGTTCGGCAGCGGCCAGGCGAAACTGCGGCCGCACATACGCGAACTGTGGCGCATGGGCGCGCTGGTCGCCTCGATTGCCTATGTGCTGGCGCGCGAGACGCGCGCCGCAAATCCCGACGAGGGGCTGATGACCGGTCTCATGCACAACATCGGCAACCTGTACATCACGGTGAACACGCCGCGGGCAGCGGACGGCGCCGCTGACAGCGAGGCATGGGAGGCGTTGATGCGGGAGTGGCATCCGCGCATTGCAGGCTCCATCCTCAAGCACTGGAAATTTCCGCAGCCGATCGTCGCGGCGGTGGTCGATCAAAACAGCGACAACTCTGCGATGGGCGGCGCCGGGCTGACCGATGTATTGATCGCCTCGATCGCACTCGGCTCCCGTGTTTTCCGCAGCGAGCCGATCGATGACGCCGCAACCACCGGCCCGTGCTTCCAGCGCCTGCGGCTCGGCGCCGACGATTGCAAGCAGATGCTCGCGTCGGCGGCGCTTCAAATCAAAGCGCTGCGCGCGGCCCTCACCAGCTAGCGCCGCGGCACAGCCGCGCGCGCGCCGCTTCGTACTCGCGTTCCATCCCGCTCACCAGCGCGCCGACCGTCTGGACGTCGTGAATGCCGCTCACGCTCTGCCCGGCGCTCCAGATGTCCCTCCAGGCCTTGAGTTCCGAGCCGCCGCCGGTGCCGAAGTTCATTTTCGTCTTGTCGGCCTCGGGCAGCTTGTCGGGATCGAGTCCGGCGCGAACGACGCTGCCGCGAAGATAGTTGCCGAGAACGCCGCTGAACAGCGAGGTGTACACGATGTCCTCGCCGCTGCTGTCGACCAGCATCTGCTTGTACTCGGCGCCGGCATTGCCTTCCTCGGTGGCGATGAAGCGCGTGCCGAGATAGGCAAGATCGGCGCCCAGCGCCTGCGCGGCCAACACGTCGGCGCCGGTGCTCATGGCGCCCGACAGTATGATTGTTCCGGCATAGACCTCGCGGATCTGTTTCACCAGGGCGAACGGGCTCAACGTCCCGGCGTGACCGCCCGCCCCTGCGCACACCGCGATGATGCCGTCGACTCCCTGCGCCGCGGCTTTCTCCGCGTGGCGCCGGTTGATCACATCGTGAAACACGACGCCGCCATAGCCGTGCACGGCCGACACCACTTCGGCCGGCGGCCGCAGGCTGGTGATGATGATGGGAACGCGGTGCTTCACGCATGCCGCGACATCCCGCTCCAAGCGATCGTTGCTGGCATGCACGATCTGATTGACCGCGAACGGCGCCACTTTGACGCCCGGATTGGCCTGCGCGTAGGCGGCGAGCTCTTCGGTGATCTGCGCCAGCCAATCGTCGAGTTGCGCCGCGGGGCGCGCGTTCAGCGCCGGGAATGAGCCGACGATGCCGGCCTTGCACTGCTCCAGCACCAGGCGCGGCGTGGAAACGATGAACATCGGCGCACCGATGACGGGTAGCCGCAAGCGTCCTTGCAGAATCTCAGGGATGGGCATGTACGGCTCCGCACCGACTAGGATTATTGTGCCGGCGCGTAATCGCGAAACCCGGCGAGGCGTTAATATAGGAGCAATGCAGTGGCAATTCAATCTAAGGAGCGGCATTTCCTCCCCGGCCTGAAGGCCTGGGCTTTCGTGCCGAGAATCTGATGAAATTCGACACCCTGATATTCGAGCGGCGGGAAGACATCGTTCAAGTGACGCTCAATCGGCCCGACCGATTGAACGCCCTGAACTTGAAGTTGATTACGGATTTGCGGGCGGCCGCGGCGGCGATCGAATCCGACGCCGGCATTCGCGCGGTCGTGCTCGGTGCAGCGGGCCGGGCCTTCTGTTCCGGCGCCGATCTCATGGGCGACGATCTTCTGGGCAGCCCGGAGCGCAGCCGCGGCGAGAATATCGGTATCGGCCTGCGGGCGCATTTCAATCCCATGGTGAATGCCTGGCATCAATTGCGGGTTCCGGTGGTGGTCGCGGTCAACGGCGTCGCCGCGGGCGCAGGGGTGAGTCTCGCGCTGGCCGGCGACATCGTCCTCGCGGCGCGTTCCGCCACATTTCTGCAACTGTTCGCGCCCAAGCTCGGCCTCATGCCCGACCTCGGCAGTACCTTTCATCTTCCCCGGCTGGTGGGCATCGCGCGCGCCAAGGGCTTGGCCCTGCTCGGCGATGCACTGACTGCGGCGGATGCCGCGAGCTGGGGACTCATCTGGGCCTGCGTGGAGGACGGCGCGTTGCAGACCGAAGCGGAATCCATCGCGCGCCGCCTCGCCGCCGGCCCCACCCAGGCCTTCCAACGCATCAAAGCCGTATTCAACGTGGAGCTGCCGCGTACCCTGAACGAGCAGCTGGAAATCGAGGCCGTCGCCCAGGCCCAGCTCGGCGACACAGCGGACTTTGCCGAAGGAGTTGCCGCGTTTCGCCACAAGCGGGCGCCGAGTTTCACGGGAAAATAGTGACCGGCGGGCGATCGTGGCAGAATCCCGCCTCCTTCGGTGAGGAGTACACATGAAGCAGCTCATATTGACCATTGCCGCACTGGCCGGCGCCGCGGCCCCCATGGCGGTTCTCGCCGAACAGCCGCCTCTGATAGACCGCGACCTGTTCTTCGGCGAGATCGCCATCGCGGGCGCACAGATCTCCCCCGACGGCCGATTCATATCGTTTCTCAAGCCGTACAAGGGCACGCGCAACATTTGGGTGAAGGGGGCGGACGAACCGTTCAGCGCGGCGCGGCCCGTGAGCGCGGAAGCGACTCGTCCCGTCCGCTCCTATTTCTGGAGCCACGACTCCAAGTACATTCTGTACGCCCAGGATTCGGGCGGCGATGAGAATTTCAATATCTATGCGATCGACCCGACGCTGGCGGCGGACCCCAGTACCGGCGTGCCACCGACCCGGCCGCTCACCAACCTCAAGGGCGTGCGCACGGAAATATTCGCCGTGCCGAAGGCCAAGCCGGACATTCTCTACATCGGCCTGAACGACCGCGATCCACGCTGGCACGATCTGTACGAGCTGCACATCTCGAGCGGCGAGAAAGCGTTGTTGCGCAAGAACACCGAGAACATCGCCGCCTGGGTGTTCGATAACGAGGGCACCCTGCGGCTCGCGGAGCGCACCAACGCGGTGGGCGACATGGAAATTCTGCGGGTCGATCCCGACGGCTTCAAGCAGATCTATAGCTGCACGGTGCTCGAGGGCTGCGGCGTCTTCGGTTTCGACCCGACCAACAAGCAGGTCTACCTGGTCACCAACAAGGAGCCGCTGAACTTCAGCGAATTGGATCTCTTGAATCCCGTGAGCGGCGCCGCGGTCAAGGTGGAGAGCGATCCGCTGGGGCATGTGGACATCGTCAACGCCAGGGTGTCGGAGGTCGACCACCGCATTCTGTTTACCGACTACGAGGACGACACCATAAGGCGCTACTTCAAGGACAAGGCGTTCGAGAAGGACTATCGCTGGCTGCAATCGAAGCTGCCCGGCCTGCAGATCGCCTTCGGCTCCGCGTCCCGGGACGAGAATCTGTGGATAGTAAGCGCGTACGGCGACACGGAGCCCGGGGTGACCTACGTCTGGAATCGCAAGGCGCCCGACCTCAAGCTGCAGTATCGCATCCGTGAGGAGCTGCCGCGCGAAGCGCTGGCGCAGCGCAAGCCGTATCATTTCAAATCATCGGACGGTCTCGATATTCCGGGGTACTTGACGCTGCCGAAAGGTCTGCCGGCCAGGAACCTGCCGCTGATCGTGCATCCCCACGGCGGTCCCTGGGGGCGCGATTCCTTCGGCTACGACACCTACGCCCAATTCCTGTCGAATCGAGGCTACGCGGTATTGCAGCCGAACTTCCGCGGCTCGACCTCTTACGGCAAGAAGTTCCTCAACGCCGGCAACGGCGAATGGGGCCGCAAGATGCAGGACGATTTGACCTGGGGCGTGAAGGCGCTGGTGGCGGAGGGTATCGCGGACCCGGCGCGCGTCGGCATAACCGGCGGCTCGTACGGCGGCTATGCCACCCTCGCGGGAGTCGCGTTCACCCCCACGGTATACGCGGCTGCTGTCGCCATCGTGGCGCCGTCCAATCTGATCACGCTGCTCGACGCGATTCCGCCCTACTGGGAGGCGGGACGCAAGCAGATGTACACGCGCATGGCCGATCCGACGACGCCCGTGGGCAAGGCCTTGCTGGTCGCCGAGTCGCCCTTGACCCAGGCCAAATCCATCGTCACCCCCCTGATGGTCGTGCAGGGGAAGAACGATCCCCGGGTCAACGTGCGTGAGAGCGATCAGATCGTTGCCGCCGTGCGCGACAACAACAAGCCCGTCGAGTACCTGGTCGCGCCCGACGAAGGCCACGGCTTCGCCCGGCCCATCAACAATTTGGCGATGGTCACCGCGATGGAGGAATTCTTCGCGCGCTACCTGAATGGCCGCTATCAAAAGGACGTGCCCGCGGACGTCGCGGCCAAGCTCAAGGAGATCACGGTCGATCCGCACACCGTCAGCGGCGAGGTGACCTTGAAAGGGGCCTTGGCGCCGCAAGCGCAGTAGGAGAACCCGGAAAACTCCCGGCGGGTGGCCGGCGGCGGAGCCCCGCCGCCGGCACCGGATACCGATCAGTTGTCGATCAGCACCACCATCTGGTCGATCGACATCGTCCCGCTGGTCGAGTCATAGGGACCGTCGGCCGCAATCTGCACCACCGCGTTGGTGCCGTTCAGGTCCGTCGTCAATGCCGTGGTGAAATCGGCGAAGGCCGAGAAATTCTCGCTCGTCTGGCTCTTGATGTGGACGATCGCCAGCCATAGGGAAGCGGCTGCCGGATCCGGAACCAGCTCGAGACCGCTCGCCAGAGTCGTGGGATCGAATGCCTCGAAGGCGATGCGGACGAAGTGCTCCGTGGTGGTCAGCAGCATGGCTTGGTTGATCAGAAGCTCCGAGCTCGTCAGGGTGGCGAACGGTGCCGTGTTGCCTGGCTGCCATTTCAAGTCGAGCAGCGCACGGGTCTGCGCGAAGCTCAGCAGCGTCGATGCATTGAAATCGGGCGGGGCCTGCCCGAACGGCGCAACGAACCCGGCGAAGCGCACCGGAGCGCCGACGCTGAGCGAGGTCGTGGACAGCGCGCTGGGTACACCGACCGAATAGGCAGCCGCGGAGGCATCGTTCGCGGTGCTGGTGCCGGTTCCGGCGAAATTGAAGCGCGCCGGCATGAGACCGTCGAGGGTCTGCAGGTTGACGGTGACCAGGTTGGCCGCCAACGCCGTTATGGTTCCCAACACAGTCGTCTGCATCAGCCGCGCGCCGCCGGCGGTCGCATCCAGCGTCGGATTGCCGGAACTATCCTGGCCCAACTTGCCGGACAGCTGCAGGTGCTGTCCCACCGAGATGTCCTGAATCGTGAACGGGCCCATCTGGCCGTCCTCGGTAACCATGGTGCCCGTTCCAACGGTGACCGCGACTTGACGCGACCACCACATGTTGTCCGTGGCGCCGCCCGTCTCGATCGGGAAAATCACGCCGTCGGCGACGGTGAGAGTATTCCCGGTGCGCGACAGCACCGTGCCCTCGACGCTGTCATGCATCATTCCGACTACGCTCGAGCCCGCGAGCACATTGGTTGCGGTAAAGGTTTGCGAGGTCTTGTCCCAGCTGCCATAGGCGACAACGACCGTTCCCGCAGCCACGGCCGCCAACTGCGTGAGCCCCGCGCTGCCCATGGAACTCACGTTGTTGATGGAGAAATTGGTGGTGGCCGTGGTGTTCACCGTGAACTGACCGGCGGTGCCGCCGGCATTGAAGCAGGGCCGCACGTTGATGATGTAGCTCGACGTGCCCGTGTCGACGCTGACCAGAGGTCCGCGAACGCGAATCTGCTTGGTGGCATCCGGTACCAGGCTGGCCGTCAACACCGGGTTGACCGTCACCGTCATCGGATTGGTGTCGGACGGCGCGATGGTATTCGACGCCGCCAGATTGAAGTCGAGCGCCAGATTCGCGATGGCGTGCTCCGTGACGACGAAATTATTGCGCGACAGATCCAGAGTCAGCGTCATTTGCGTGGGGTTCGGCGCGGCGAGCGGCATCGACGTCGCGCCGTTGATCACGCTGCCGGCCGCGATCGTGACGCCGGTGGTGCCGTTGTCCACGACGATGGTGGCGCCGCTGAAATCGATGGTCATCGAGGCGGAGACGTAATTGCCCGCCGGAATCTGCTCGGCGCTGAGTATTTCCGAGAGATTCACCAGCTGCGCGAAATCCACCTGCGTGGTGACCGGAACGGTCTCCACCAGGGTGCCGTCCGCGCGCTTGAGCTGCAGCGAAACGACATTCACCATGTAGCTGATGAAGTCGCCCGGCGCATCGGTCATGGAGACCATGGCCATGCCGCAATTGCTGCATGATTGTGAGGTGCTCTGAGCGGGGCTGGAGGAGCTCATCGAACTCATTCCGCCGCCGGATCCGCCGCAGGCCGCGAGCGCCCACACTACCGCCAACCAGAGTCCGTGCCGAATTCGCATCGTCATGCTTTTCATGGCCCTTCTCCTGATTATTTCCTGATTATTCGTCCCCCAGCGCGCGGATTTTCCGACTGGAAAATCCCGAAGCCAATCTGTCGCCCGCCACCGACATAGACATAAGGCGATTGTCAGACGATTCCCACACCGCTCGCCGCATCATCGACGCTGTGATAGTCGAGCTCGGCCACGGGCAGCTGACTGAATTGGGCGCGCACCAGCGCGTCGCGGCTGGCGTCCTTCAATCGCGCGACACGCATGCGGATCTTGCGCACGGCGAGCCAAGCCGCGAATTCCCCCAGACTCTCCAGGGCGGTTCCGTCGAGGTCCGGCGATTCTTCCAGGCTGAGAATCACGAGTCTGACATCGGTCTGCTGCAAAACCCTCTGCCGCGCCAGCGCCAGCAGCGGCGCGGCGTTCGCGAAGAACAAGGGCTCATCAGGCCGCATGACCAGAATGCCGGGCGCGCACACGGCCTCCGGAAAGCGCACCACGCTGACGAAATCATGCGCACCCAGACGCCCGAGCACGGACAGCCGCGGACTGACCAATGATTGCAGCAGCATCGCGACGCTGAAGGCGATCGCGGCCAGCAGCCCGTCGAGCATGCCGAAGACGAGGACCGCGGCCACGGCGGTGAGCGTGACCAGCCGGTCTCGCCGCCACTTGAAATACGGCCGGAAGACGGCGAGGCTCAGCGACTTGCCGACCGAGTGAATGACGATCGCGGCGAGGATCGGATCCGGAATGCGCTCGATCCACGGCAGAAACAGCAGCACCAGTGCGAGCACTGTCGCTGCCGCGTACAGGCCGGCGGCGCGCGAGCCCGCCCCGGCCGCTTCATTTGCCGCGGTACCCGAGTAGCCCGCACCGACCGGCGTTCCATGAAATGCGCCCGATACCACGTTGGCGATCCCCAGCGCGATCAAGTCGCGGTTCGGCCGCACGATCTCGTCGTGCTTCAGCGCAAAGGTGCGGATCGAACTGTAAGACTCGGCGTACAGGATGAACATCAGCGCCAGGGCGTACTCCACCAACGGCAGCCAGCGCTCGCCCGGCGGCATCGCGAACGACGGGCGTTCGAGGGTCAGATGAATGGGTCCGGTCAGTACCACCGCGTGAGCCGCGAGCCACGGAGCCGCCGCAATCCCGGCGACGATCACCATCAGCATGCCCGGAAAGTATCGGACTCGTTCGAGTGCGAACAGTGCCGCCAACGCGCTCACCCCGGCGGCAAGACCGACCGGCTGCCAAGCGCCGGCGCTGCGAATGATTTCGAGCAGCAAGGGAAGGAAGTTCGTGCCGTGCACCTGTATGCCGACGATGTGCGGCCACTGTTTCGCGGCAATGACCAATGCCAGCCCAAACGAAAAGCCGCGCAGCACGGGGCGTGCGATCAAGTTCGACATGGCGCCGAGCCGCGCGCAACCGGCGAGCAGAAAGGCGAATCCCGTCGCCACCACCAGAATCGAGGCGAGCGCCACCCGCTGCGCAGGCACATCGGCGCCGAGCGCCAATGTCGCCGCCGCGAGCACCGCCGCGGAAGACGAGGTCGCAGTGACGATGGCATATCGGCTGCGGCCGAAGATTGCATAGCACACGAGCCCCGCGAACAGGCCGATCACTCCGGCCTGGGGCGGCAGACCGGCCAGGGCCGAGTAGGCGATCGACGACGGCAGCAGCAGGCCGGCGAGCGACAGGCCGGCCACGGCGTCAGCCGGGTGAAATTTCGCAGTCCGCATCATCGACCGTTCCTCGACAGGCGCGCAGGAGACAGTGCAGCTTCATCGACTCCCGCGGCGGCAAGCTCGGCGGGCAGCGAAAGACCGGCGACCTGCGCGGCCACGAGCTGCGCAATCGCCGGCGCCGTCTGGATGCCGTAGCCGCCCTGGCCGGCCAGCCAATAGAAGCCCGGTGCGCCGGGATCGAACCCGATTACCGGCGAGCGATCGGCCGCAAACGTCCGCAGACCCGCCCAGGCGCTCAAGGGCCGATCCACGACCAGCCGGGTGGCGGCCTCCACCCGTTCGATCGCCAGCGCGACATCATAGTCGTCGGGTTGCGCGTCGCAAGGCGCGCTCGGGGTCTCATCGGCCGGCGACAAGAGCAGCGCGCCGGCATCGGCGCGGAAATACCACTGCTCCGACGCATCCATGACGCAGGGCCATTCGGCGACGGTCCAGGGCCCGGCGCTCACTCGCACGGCGGTGCGGCGGCGCGGCTCCAGGCCGGCGGCGGCGATGCCGGCGGCGCGTGCGACTTCATCCGCCCATGCCCCCGCCGCGTTGACCACGACGGCGGCGCGAAGCCGGCTGCCGGCGGTGCGGATCTGCCATTCTTCGCCGGAGCGTTCGAGACCTGTGACCTCGCTATCTCGGAATTGCCGGCCGCCGTGCGCTCGGAACAGCCGCACGAAGTAATCGACGACCGTCGCCACGTCGATATCGCGCGCATCGGGATCGAGCAACGCGGCCGACAAGGTGTCCGGGCGCAGGACCGGGCAGAGATCCATGGCGGCGTGCGGCTCCAGCAGGCCGATTCTCGGCGACACCGCCGACAGCGATTCGTACAGCGCGCTCAGATCTTCCCGCTGCTCGCCGGTGGCGACGTAGAGCACTCCCCTCGCTCGGGTGAACGGCCTCGAGCCATCCGCGGCCAGATAGAAATCGCGGCTCGCGCGAGTCAGCGCGCGAACCGCTGCGTTGCCGTACGACTCGGCGAACAGCGCGGCCGACCGCCCCGTCGCGTGGAAGCCCAAGTGCGGCTCGCGCTCGACGAGCGCGACCTTGTACAGCGCGGCGAGAGCGGCGGCGGCGGAGAGCCCGGCCAGTCCGCCCCCGATGACGCAGATGTCGAAATGCTCGGAAGTCGCGTGCCGCATGCTGCTCCCATCTTATGCTAGGCTCGGACACGGCCGTCGACGTGATTCGTACTCAAGACCGTTCGACCGGCCATGGGGAAACTAATGTCTCGCCGTCTTGCCGCCCAGCGCAACGTCACGCGTAGCGCCATCGTTGTGGCCGCTGCTTTGTGTTGCTGCGCCTGTTCGAAGAATACGCCTCAAGCCGCGGCCGCGGTCGACGTGACGGTCATCAAGATCACGCCGCATCCCGTCACGTTTCCCGAGGACTATGTCGCACAGGCCGAAGCCGTCAACGCGGTTGAAATCCGGCCGCGGGTCGGCGGCATGCTGGAAAAGCGCGTCCCGGTCGAAGGCGAGACGGTCAAGACCGGGCAGTTGTTGTTCGTCATCGATCGCGAGCCCTATATCGCCGCTTTGGCGCAGGCGAAGGCGGCCTTGGCACAGAGCGAGGCGGCGTCGCTGCAGTCGCAGCGCGACCTCGCACGCGCCAAGTCGCTGTCCGAAATCGATGCCGTCAGTCAGCAGGAGCTGGATGCGGCGGTGGCCAAGAATCAAGCCAATCTCGCCTCGATCGACGCCGGCAAGGCAGCGGTCAGGTCGGCCGAGCTCAATCTCGGCTACACCACCATCCTGAGCCCGATCGACGGGGTGATGGGCCGGGCCCAATTGCGCCAGGGCGGCATGGTCACGGCCAACAACACGCTGCTGACCACGATCTATCAGAACGACCGCATGTACGTGAATTTCAGCGTGAGCGAGCAGCGCTTCCTCGGCCTGCTGCGCCAGCTCGAGCGCGCGCCCGGCCAGGGTCCGGCGTCCGCTCCCCCGTTCCGCATCTTCCTCTCGGACGGTTCGGAATACATGCAGACACCCCGTCTCGACTTCATCGACCCGGCGGTCGACACCCGCACCGGTACATTGGCGCTGCGGCTGGAGGTCGACAATCCGAAGCAGCTGCTGCACGCGGGACAATTCGCCCGCGTACAGGTGGTGGCACAGCAGGATCCCAATGCCATCGTGGTGCCGCAGCGGGCGGTGCAGGATCTGCAGGGCAAGAACTACGTCTGGGTCGTGGATGCAGCCGGCCGCGCGCAGCAGCGCGACGTGCGGCTGGGTCTGCGCGTCGGTTCCGACATGCAGGTGCAGGAGGGACTGAAGGCCGGGGACGTGGTGATCGTGGATGGCGTGCAGCACGTCAAACCCGACAGCCTGGTCAAAATTACGCCCATGCCGCCTGCGGGACAGAACGGGGCATGATCGACTACTTCATCGATCATCCCATCTTCTCGACGGTCCTCGCGATTGTCATCACGATTGCCGGCGGCATATCGCTCGCCGGCCTGCCGGTGGCGCGCTTTCCGCAGATCACCCCGCCGACCATCCTGGTGTCGACGACCTTTCCCGGCGCCGACGCCGCGACCATCGAGCAGTCGGTCGCGGCGCCCATCGAGCAGCAGGTCAACGGCGTGCCGCACATGATCTACATGGATTCCAAGAGCGCCAATGACGGCAGCTACAACCTGACCGTTTCCTTCGACGTCGGCACGGCGCAGGACATCGCCGCGGTGGATGTCCAGAACCAGGTGGCGATCGCGCAGCGGCAGCTGCCGGCGCAGGTGCTGCAGCAGGGCATCACGGTGGCCAAGCGTCAGCCGCAGATCCTGCTCACGGTCGCCATCGGTTCCGACGATCCACGCTACGACTACCTGTTCCTCTCCAATTTTGCGACGTTGCACGTGTACGACGCCCTGGCCCGCGTGCGCGGCGTCGGCCAGGTCGTCGTCTTCGGCGCGCGCGACTACGGTATGCGCATCTGGCTCGACCCGGCAAGGATGGCACGGCTCGGGGTCACCAGCGATGACGTGTCCAACATCATCAACGAGCAGAACGTGGTGGCGCCGGCCGGCACCATCGGCGGCGAACCCGCGCCGCCCGGACAGCAGATGACGTATGTCGCCTCGGTGAAGGGCCGGCTGTCGACGCCGGAAGAATATGCCGGGATCGTGGTGCGCACCGGGCCTGACGGCGCCGTCGTTCACCTCAGGGACATTGCCCGCGTCGAACTCGCCGCCACCGACTATTCGCGCTCCACCCGGCTGAACGGCGTGCCCACCGCCATCGTCGGCATCTATCAATTGCCGGATGCCAACGCGCTGGACGTGGCACTCGGCGTGCGCAAGACCATGGATGCGCTGGCACCGACCTTCCCGAAAGGCATCCACTACTCCATTCCCTTCGACACCACGCTGTTCGTGTCCGAGTCCGTGCACGAAGTCGTCGTCACCCTGGTGGGCGCGGGTGTGCTGGTGCTGCTGGTGGTATTCATATTCCTCGAGAGCTGGCGCGCGACGCTGATACCCATGATTGCGGTGCCCGTGTCCCTGATCGGCGCCTTCAGCGCCTTCGTCGCCCTCGGCTTCTCCCTGAATACCCTGACCTTGTTCGCATTGGTGCTCGCCATCGGCTTGGTCGTGGACGACGCCATCGTCGTGGTGGAAGCCGTCACCGAGATCATGGACAGCCGCAAGCTCGCCGCCCGCGAGGCTACCAAGGAGGCCATGAAGGAAGTCGCGGGACCCGTGGTCGCAATCGCCCTGGTGCTGATCTCGGTATTCGTGCCCGTGTCCTTCCTCGGTGGACTGACCGGCCAGTTCTACCGGCAATTCGCGCTCACTCTGGCGGTGTCGGTGGGGATCTCGCTCATCGTCGCGCTGTCATTGACGCCGGCGCTGTGCGCCCTGCTGCTCAAGCCCACCGAAGAATCGCATTTCGGCGGACTGTTGGGCCGCGCCTTCGGCGTCTTCAATCGCGCCTTCAAACGATCCACCGTGCGCTACACCGAGTCGGTGCGCCGCCGCATCCACCGCGGCGCGCAATCTATGATCGTGTTTCTGATCCTGGGCGCGGCCGCAGTGTGGCTGGTCGAGAGCCGCCCCACGGGCTTCATGCCGGATGAGGACCAGGGTTATCTGATGGGACTGGTCACTCTGCCGCTGGGCGCCTCGATACAGCGCACTGAAGCCGTGGCGGATGCGTTCCGCCAGCAGTTGCACGCGCAGCCCGAAATCGAGGACACCTTCGCCATCACCGGACTGAATCTTCTGACCGGCACCAACTCCCCCTACGCCGCAACCATCTTCGCCGAATTGAAGCCCTGGAATGAGCGCGGCTCGGGACAGCACGGTGCGCTGCCGCTGGCGCAGCGCCTCAATCGCATCGGCGCGGGCATCAAGGAAGCCAATATCTTCGTATTCAATCCTCCCCCCATTCCCGGCATCGGGACGGCCGGCGGCTTCGAGTTCATTCTCGAGGATCGAAGCGGCGGCGACATCCAAAAATTCGCCGGCGTGCTCAGCGAGTTTCTCGCCAAGGCGAACAAGCGGCCCGAGCTCACCCGCGTATTCACGCAGTTCAATACGCGCACTCCGCAAGTGGAGTACGTGCTGGATCGGGAGCGCGCCAAAACCCTCGGCGTGTCGCTCTCGAGCATTTTCAACAGTCTGCAAACCTTCTTCGGCGGCAACTACGTCAACGACTTCAACCTGTTCGGCCGCACCTACAAGGTGACCACCCAGGCCGAGGCGCAAGCGCGCGGCTCGCCCGAGTCGGTCAACGGCTTGTACGTGCGCACCTCGCAAGGCGACATGGTGCCGCTGTCGACCCTGGTCACCATCCAGCCCAAACTGGGACCGGAATACATCGAGCGCTTCAACGTGTTTCGCGCCGTGACCATCAATGGCGCACCCGCTCCGGGCTACAGCTCGGGCGAGGCGACTCGGGCGATGGAGGAATTGGCCCGCGACCTGCCGAGCGGCTACGGCTACGATTGGACCGGCACCACCTACCAGGAAAAAATTTCCAGCGGCCAGAGCGGCACGATCTTCGGCACGGCCATGGTGTTCGTCTTCCTGGTGCTGGCCGCTCTGTATGAGAGCTGGGCGGTGCCGTTCGCCGTGCTGCTGTGCATTCCATTCGCAGTACTCGGCGCCTATGGTGGGCTTGCCCTGCGCGGCATGCAGAACGACATCTATGCGCAGATCGGCCTCGTCATGCTGATCGGATTGGCGGCAAAGAACGCAATTCTCATCGTCGAATTCGCCAAGCTCGAGTACGAGCGCGGCAAGCCGCTGGTGGAGGCAGCCATCGGGGGCGCACGCCTCCGGCTGCGGCCGATCCTGATGACATCCTTCGCCTTCATTTTCGGCTCGCTGCCTTTGGCCATCGCCACCGGCGCCGGCGCCTCCGCGCGCCGGGTGCTGGGGACGGCGGTGGTGTTCGGAATGAGCGCCGCCACCCTGATCGGCATCTTTTTGATTCCGGTGTTCTACGTGCTCATGCAACGGCTGGCCGAGCGCCTGCGCGGCGCCCGCAAACCGGCGCCGGCGACTCCCTCATGAGGCGCGGAGCGCGTTCTGCCGCGGCGGGAGCCGTCATAGCTGTGGCCGCGCTCGCGGGCTGTGCGCTTGGACCCGACTACCGCCGGCCCGACATCGCGGCCCCGGCGGCCTATCGCTTCGAGCCGGATGGCGGCGCGGATTCCATCGCCGACGCCGGCTGGTGGCAGGTGTACAAGGATCCGCTGCTGCAATCCGTCATCCGCGAAGGGCTCGCGAACAACTTCGACGTTCGCATAGCAGCAGCGCGCGTCGATCAGGCGCGCGCCGTGTACGGCTCGGCCCGCCTGCAGCAGCTGCCGCAGGTATCGCTGAGCGCGGGAGCGACGCGGCAGCGAACGTCGCTTTACGAGCTGCCGGCCGGGATACCGGCGGTGAGCAATGTGTTCTCGCTCGAGGGCAGCCTCTCCTACGAGTTCGATTTCTGGGGCAAGTATCGCCGCGCCACCGAGTCGGCGCGCGCGCAGCTTCTGCAGTCCGCCTACGCCAAGGAAGATGTCATGGCCGGCCTGGTGTCGAGCATTGCCACGGCCTATTTCACGTTGGCGAGTCTCGACGAGCAGCTCGCGATCACGCGCCGCACGGTGGGCACGCGGCAGAAGTTCGTCGATCTGACCCAGGCTCAGCACGATCGCGGCACGGTATCGGAACTCGACGTCGCCACCGCGCAGGCGCAATTGGCCATCGCCAAGGCGAACATACCGGAACTCACGCTGCTGATCGGTCAAACCGAGGATCAGTTGAGCGTGCTGCTCGGCCACAGTCCGCAGGCCCTTCCGCGCAACGAGGGCTCCGCTGCGGCGCAGAGCCTCGATCGCGCGCCGGCACCCGTGCCCGCCGCCGGCCTGCCCTCGAGCCTGCTCGAGCGCCGCCCCGACGTGCGCGAGGCGGAGCAGAATCTGGTGTCGGCGAACGCGCAGGTGGGAGTCGCCAAGGCGAATCTATTTCCGAGCATCACGCTCACGGCGTTAGGAGGCGGCGTCAGCGACGCACTGTCGTCATTGTTCAGCGGTCCCGCGCGCACCTGGTCGGCCGGCGCCGGCGCGCTGCAGCCGCTCCTGAGTCCCCAGCGCAATCTCTACCAGCTGGATCTCGCGAATGCACAGAAGCGCGAGGCCCTTCTGATGTATCAGAAGAGCGTGCAGACGGCCTTTCAAGAAGTGTCGGATGCGCTGCTCGCGCGCCAGCAGGACGCCGAGGTGCAAGCCGCCGAGGAGGCCCAGGTCGATGCGCAGCGCCGCGCCAATACCATCGCGCTGGCGCGCTACCGGGTCGGCTATGCCTCCTACTTCAACGTCATCGATGCCGACCGCGACCTCTTCACCGCCGAACTGTCGCTGTCGGCGTCACGCCTCAATACCCTGCTGTCCGTGGTGCAGCTCTATCGCGCGCTGGGCGGCGGCTGGCAGGTCGAAGCAACCGCCGCTCCGGCATCTGCCGCGTCCCCGCCCTAGCGCCCCGAGCGCCCCCGGGGGTCCCGCGGTGATTCGTGAACGCGGTGATGCGTCAACTCGCTTAAGCGCCTCGAGCCCGCCGGCCGATCTTCGCCACCGGTACTCTGACTTCGGCTGCCGGCGAGTCCGTCGTGGATGACTTTGTCGCGTCGGCGGGACTCGTGCCGCAATCGTCGCAGCCACCGCAGGCGCCCTGGCTCTTGCCGGCGGCCGCTATGCTAAGCCGCTGCGCCGCCGCGCGCAGACCCAGAACCGCCGGCACTCGCGCCGCCGCCCCGCTCAACGCCGCGAGCAATTTGCGCCGCAGGCTTCGCGGCCCGAGCGACAGCAACGCGTATCCCACGCTCAGCAGCAGCGCAATACACACCAAAGAGCCGTCGAGAATTCCGTTCATGCGAGCCTACTCAAGCGACGCCCATCAACGCCGTGGAGACCCGATAGACGATCCACGAGCCGACATAGGCCAACCCAAACATATATGCCGCCATGATAATCGGATAGCGCCAGGAATTGGTCTCGCGCTTGACGGTGGCAAGGGTCGACAGGCACTGGGGCGCGAACACATACCAGGCGAGCAGAGACAGGGCGGTCGGCAGGCTCCATGAGCCCGCGATCAGCGGCGTCAGCGCGCCGCTGACGTCATTGCCCGTGGCCGACAGGGCGTACACCGTGCCCAGAGCACCGACAGCGACCTCGCGCGCCGCGAGACCGGGCACGAGCGCAATCGATATTTGCCAATTGAAGCCGATGGGTGCGAACACCACCGCGAGCCAGGCGCCCAAATGTCCGGCGATGCTGTATTGGATCGGCGGTCCGGTGGCTCCGGGTGGCGGCGCGGGGAACGAGCTCAACGCCCACAGAATCACCATCAGCGCCAGAATGATGGTGCCGACGCGGCTCATGAATATTTCGACGCGCTGCCACAGCCCCAGCAGCAGATTGCGCAAATTCGGCCAGTGATAGGCCGGCAATTCCAGCATCAGCGCGTGGAAGCCCGAACCCGAAGCGCTGCGCTTGATGACGAAGGCGACCGCCATGGCGCCCACGACTCCCAGGATGTACAGCGCGAACAGCACCACGCCCTGCAATTCCAGGCCTCCCCACAACGTTCGGTGCGGAATGAACGCGCCGATGATGAGCGCATAGACCGGCAGGCGCGCGGAACAAGTCATCAGCGGCGCAATCATGATGGTCGCCAACCGGTCGCGGGGATTTTGGATGGTGCGCGTCGCCATGATTCCGGGGATGGCGCAGGCGAAGCTCGACAACAAGGGAATGAATGCCCGGCCCGACAACCCCACGGCGCCCATCACGCGGTCCAGCAAGAATGCCGCGCGCGGCAGGTATCCAGTGTCTTCGAGCACCAGAATGAAGAAGAACAGAATGACGATCTGCGGCAGAAACACCAAGACGCTGCCGACGCCGGCGAGTATGCCGTCGACGAGCAGCCCCCTCAGCAGGCTGGCCGGCAGCGCCGCCCGCAGCCAGTCGCCGAAGGCGGCGACGCCGAATTTAATCTCGTTCATGGGCCATTGCGCCCACGAGAACACCGCCTGAAAAACCAGGAACAGGATGACCGCGAGAATCAGCGGACCCAGCACCGGATGCAGCACGACGGAATCGACGCGGTCGCTGAATGTCACCCCGTCGATGCGATCGCCGCCCACCAAGCCCAACACCCGGCGCACCTCGGCCTGATCGTGCTCGATATCCGACCCACTGAGGGGCGACCAAGTGGCGGGCGTCGAACGGCGCGCCGGAACGGGAATCACGGTTCCGTCGAGGACCTTGATCAGAGCTTGCACGCCCTTCGTTTTGACGCCGACGGTTTCGACCACCGGCACGCCCAATTCAATGCTCAAGCGCTGGGCATCGATCACGATACCCTTGCGGCGTGCGATATCGGTCATGTTGAGCGCCACCACCATGGGCAGGCCCAGTCTCTTCAGGCTCAACACCAACCGCAGGTTCTGCCGCAGATTGGTTGCGTCGGTGACGCAGACGATGAAGTCCGGCTGGGTCTCGCCCGCGCGGCGGCCGAGCAGCACGTCCGCGGTGACTTGTTCGTCCGGAGTCAGGGGATCGAGGCTGTAGGCGCCCGGCAAGTCCAATATGCGCACCCGCCTGCCCGATGGCGTGAGCAAGGAGCCCTCTTTGCGCTCGACGGTTACGCCGGCGTAGTTTGCGACCTTTTGGCGGCTGCCGGTGAGAATATTGAACAGCGCAGTCTTGCCGCAGTTGGGGTTTCCAACCAAGGCGACCAGGGGGCTAGGGATCGCTGGCAGAGCGTCCATGGTCTCAAGCGGGCTGCGACTGCTCCGGGCATACGCGGATACAGGCGGCCTCGAAAAGGCGCAGGGCGAAGGTGCCGGTGCCGATGCGCACGGCAATGGGGGCGCGTGCCATCAAGCCTCTGGCGACCACGCGGACCGCTTCACCGGGAAGAAAGCCCAATTCGGCCAGCCGGCGGCCCAATTCGGCCGGGGTCGTGGCGTCCGCCGCCGCGATGGACACGACCCGCGCGGGCAAGCCCAACCCCAAATCGTTGAGGCTGATTTCGCTGGGTTCTGAGTGCGCTTTCATAAACGCGATTCTATATGAGAATCGTTCCCATTACTATTACGGCAGGGGGCACCTCGTCGCAAATCCGAGCGGCGGCGCCGTTCCTGCTAATCTTGAGGTCCCTTGAGATGGAGGCGTATGAAATGCCTACGCTTTTCGAGAAAATCATCGCCGGCGAGCTGCCGGCCACGGTGCTGTACCGCGACTCGCGGGTGATCGCCTTTTCCGACATCAGGCCGGCAGCCCCGGTACATATATTGATCGTCCCGAACAAACCCATTCCCACCGCTGACGACATTGCCGATGCGGACGAATCGTTGATCGGACATATGTTCGTCGTCGCGCGCGATCTCGCGCGCAGCCAGGGCATTGCACAAAGCGGTTATCGGTTGATCATCAATTGCAGAGGGGACGGCGGCCAGGAAGTTTATCACCTGCATGTACATCTACTCGGCGGAAAGCCGCTAGGACCCTTGGTTTCGCGGGCACAATCTTGAGCTAAAGAGGAAAAATGATGAAGAAGAACAAAGGCGCGCCGGTCAAATCACGCGCCACATCGCGGCGATCCACCCCCAAGCGCCCGGCGGCCAAGAAAAATCTCCCCGGTCACGCCGCAAAGTCCACGGCGCGCCCCACAAAGCCCAAGGCTTCCCGCGCGGGTCAGCGCAGTGCCGCGCGCCGCGAGCTGTATCCGGCGATCGAACCTTTTCGACATGGCTACCTGCGTGTCTCGGACGTGCATGAGATCTACTACGAGGAGAGCGGCAATCCGGCCGGCAAACCGGCCGTGTTCCTGCACGGCGGACCCGGTGCCGGCTCCGACAAGCGTGCGCGGCAGTTCTTCGACCCGCGTCACTATCGCATCGTGGTGTTCGATCAGCGAGGCTGCGGACGCAGCCGCCCGAGCGCCAGCCTCATCGAGAACACGACCTGGCATCTGGTCGCCGACATCGAGAGATTGCGCAGACATTTGGGGATAGAGCGCTGGCTGGTATTCGGAGGATCCTGGGGCAGCACCCTGGCGCTCGCCTACGCGGAGGCGAATCCCGAGCGCGTCAGCGAACTCGTGCTGCGCGGAATTTTTCTGCTGCGTTACGCCGAAATTCGCTGGTTCTATCAGCACGGCGCATCGGAGATTTTCCCTGACGCCTGGGAGGCCTACCGCGACGCCATCCCGGTCGACGAGCGCGACGACTTCTTGAGCGCCTACCATAAGCGCCTGGTCGGCAGCGACCAACGAGTCGGGTTGGCGGCCGCGCGTGCATGGTCGGTGTGGGAAGCGTCCGCGAGCTTCTTGCTCAGCAACGGCGATAACATCAGGAAATGGGGCGAAGACCAGTTCGCGCTGGCGGTGGCGCGCATCGAGTGCCACTATTTCGTCAACCGCGGATTCCTGCGCAGCGAGAGTCAGTTGCTGGACGACGTGCCGCGCATTCGGCACATACCGGCGACCATCGTTCAGGGACGCTACGACGTCGTGTGTCCCGCCACCAGCGCATGGGATCTGCATCGCGCATGGCCCGAAGCGGATTTGCGCATCGTGCCGGACGCCGGACACTCGGCTTTCGAGCCGGGAAATTCCCACGAGCTGGTGCTCGCGACCGATCGGTACCGCAGCCGCTAGAGGAGCCGTCATGTCGGAAACTGCCACGTTGGGGCTGGCCCGCGCGAGCGACGCGATAGAGATCGCGGAAATGTCGCGCGACTTGATCGAAACGGGCCTGACCTGGTCTTGGACGCCCGCCCGAGTGCAGCACTTCATCTCGGGACCCGAATCCTCGGTGGTGGTCGCACGCCGCGAACGCAGAATCGCGGCGTTCGCCATCATGCATTTCGGCGACGACGTGGCCCATTTGAACTTGCTCGCCGTCGCCCCGGAACATCGCCGCCAGGGAATTGGACGGCAGCTCATGAGCTGGTTGACCACCACCGCCATCGAAGCCGGGGTGTTTCGCATCAACCTCGAGCTGCGCACCCACAACGAGGCCGCGCGGATTTTCTACGAGTGCCTGGGCTTCGTTCAGCTGGGCGTCGTGCAGGGATACTACCAAGGGCGCGAAGCGGCGCTGCGCATGTCGCGGCGCCTGGCAAAGACCCCCGCCTGAACTGAACCCTTCCCAGACGATTCAGTTCGACGCCGAGCGCGTGCCTCCGGGCTCGAGGGATTCGCCGTGCGATGCCTTCTGCTGCAGCAGCGGCACGACCGGCTGATGCGGAAACACCACTGAGACGCGGCAGCCCCGGCCCGGAGCCGTATCGACCGTCATCTCGCCCTGGGCCGCACGCACCCGGTCGGCGACGCTCCACAGGCCGAAGCCCTCCGATCGAGCCTCGAACAGGCTCAATTGCCACTCGAACCCCACTCCTTGATCTTCCACCACGACGCGCAATTCGCCGGGCGTCTGCGAGACCGTGACGGATGCCGATCGCACGCCGGAGTGCTTGACGACATTTCGCAGCAGCTCGCGAATCAGTTTGAACACGAGAACCCGCAGGTCGAGATCGTATGCGGCGGCTTCCGGGGCGACCTTCAACTCGACCTCCAGATTGTCCTTGCTGCGCATGTAGACGCTGAGCCATTTGAGCGCGGGCTCCAATCCGAGATCGTACAACCCCGGGGGACTCAGGTCGGCGATGACCCGCTGAGTGATCGACTGCACCTCGCGTACGGTGTGCGTGGCCTCGCCGAGCAGAAGCCGCACTTCGGGCGCGGCGCGCGAGGCGGCCGCCTCGATGGTCATCGCAAGGCCGACCAGTTGCTGACCGATGCCATCGTGCAGATCCACGGCCGTGGCCCGCCGGGCGCGCTCCTCCGCGCCGACCAATTGCCGCGCGTACAGCTGCAATCGCTCCTGCTTCTGACGCAGGCGGTCGCTGAGGTCGATGAGATCCGTGACGTCGCGCGCGACGCACCATACCCGCGTCAGTTTTTCGTTTTCCATGACGCCGCGGAAATTCGTGATGTACGTGCACTGCCGGGAGTCGACGGACAATGTAAATTGCAGGCCGTCCGTCGAATATCCCTGTTGGGCCGCCGTCCCGATGTGCTCGAGGTAGATCGCGGACCAAGGCACATCGGCACGCCACAGCCTCGAGTCGGCATCGGGCAATCCGAACAGGCGATTCAACTTCAGATAGACCAAATTGCATTCGGCGATATAGGCATGCTCGCGCAGCCACGCGATTTGCTCGCTCACCGCAAGACCGGGCGCCATCGGCGCATCCAGCTCGATGCGCCACACGGCCTCCGAGCTCTGTTCGACGAAGTTTTGATAGCGCTCGCCGCTGGCGCGCAGCTCCTGCATGGCGTTTCGCATCTCGACCAGCACGACGGTCAGCATGAAGGTTATCGTGACGAGAGTCGCGAGATAGAGCTGCACGGCGCCCACGCGCACGAAGGGATTCGGATCCCCCGCAAACGGTCCCAGGCCGCGGCTCGCGAAGTACGACGCCAGCAGCGCGGCCGCCGCCGCCAAGGACACGGACCAGCGCGGCGGCATGCGAAATGCCGCGACGATCATCAGCGCCAGAAGGACGAACGGCGGATTGAGGATGGCCGTCAGACTGCCGGGCGCCGCCGAAAACACCCAGATCGTCATGCCGAGCAACACGACTGCGAGCAACGCCAACTCGGCCGCAGGCGGGGCCGGAGCGGAGAATCTGCGCGAGCGCCAGCGAACGATCCAGCCCATCACCACCGGCGCCACGCAGAGCGATCCCAGCCAATTCCCCGCCCACCATAGCTGCCAATCGCGCAGATAGTGAGCGACATCCGGTTGCGACCTATCAACCGCGCCGAGCACCGCGCTTGCCGCGGAGCCGAGCGCAACCGCGGCGAGGAATTGCAATACATGCTTGAGCCGGGGAACCTGCGGAGCCGCCATCAATCGCCGGGCGATGAGTGCGCCGACGACGGCATCGAGCGAGTTGGCGAGTGTGTATTGGGCGTAGAGCAGCAAGGTGAAATGCTGGGACCTTGCGACGTCGATCAAGAGTTCCGCGGCCACCTGTACGCCGAGGATCCAGATCCAGTTGCGCCCCGGCGAGGACCACAGCGCCATGAACAGCAAACCCGCGGCCGGCCAGATAATGACCAATTGCTGCGAGTTCTCGCGCAGCCCCAACCCCAGGATGACGAGGAGCGAGTACAGCGCCGCGAAAACGGCGAGCGAGGCGGTGCGCCGAACGACCCCAACGCGCATGAAATCCCAGACGGGTTGGGATTCGCGATTGCCACTCGGCGCGGCCGGCATCGTAATGTTCGAGACCTCCCTGATCTTGAGAACCGTCGCGAGGGCTCAACGCTCCGAGCGCCTACGCAACTGTATACCTTACTCTTCGCAGGGAAATCCACGGGAAAACGTGTTCGCCGACGACATAATCCACTGCGATGAACTCGCACCCACACAAGCGTCCGCCTCATCGAGCTCCATGATTCGTTTATTGTCGAGTGACATGTGCAATGCAGCATGGCTAGTATCGAAAACACATGACCGACGAATCCGCCTTACGAACATTCGGAACCCTGGGCTCACGCGTTTCGCCCGTGGGCCAGGGCTCATGGAGAGCCGAGGAATCGCCCGCTCACACCGTTGTGGCCGCGATGCGCCGCGGACTCGATCTCGGGCTGACTCACATCGACACCGCCGAGATGTATGGCTCCGGAGCCGCGGAATCCTTGATCGCCGAGGCGATCGCGGGCCGGCGCGATGAGGTCTTCCTGGTATCGAAGGTGCTGCCGAGCAATGCCTCGAAACGGCGCGCGCTCGATGCGTGCGAGAAATCGCTGGCGCGCCTGCGAACGGACCGGCTGGATTGCTACCTGCTCCACTGGCGCGGCAATGTGCCGCTGGAGGAAACGATCGCCGCCTTCGACCTCCTCGTTCGCGACGGCAAGATCCGCTCCTGGGGCGTGAGCAATTTCGACGTCGCCGACCTCGACGAAGTGGCCGCCATCGCCGGCGCCGGACATCCGGTATGCAACCAGGTGCTGTACCACTTGCAGGAGCGCGCGATCGAACATGCCGTGCTGCCCTGGTGCCGGGAACACGGCACCGCGGTGGTTGCATACACTCCCTTCGGTCAATCGACGGCGCCGTTCGATGCACGCACCCGCCATGGCCGCGTGCTGCAGGACATCGCCGATGCCCACGGAGCGAGCGCCAGGCAGGTGGCCTTGAGCTTCCTGCTCGGGCATCCGGAGGTGTTCGTGATTCCCAAGGCGTCGAGCGTCGCACACGTCACGGACAATGCGGGCGCGATGGCCCTCGAACTCAGCGAGACGGAATTGGCGAGAATCGACGCGGCATTTCCGCGCGGACGGCCGCGGCGCGGACTGCCGATGATTTGAGTCGGGAGCGGCCTGCCCCCTACAGGCGGAGAATGTGCGGCCCCACCGCGTCGACGGTGGTCGTTCCCGTCAGCGCCAGGGTCACACGCAGCTCATTGCGCATGATCTCGACGGCCTTGGTCACGCCCGCTTCGCCGGCCGCCGCCAGCGCGTAGAGAAACGACCGGCCGATCAAGGTGCCGCGGGCGCCGAGCGCCAGAGCCTTCGCGATGTCCTGGCCGGAGCGAATGCCGCCGTCGAACATCACTTCGCAGCGGCCGTCGATCGCCGCGACGATCTCCGCGAGTACCGAGATCGAGGACGGCGCGCCGTCGAGTTGCCGGCCGCCGTGATTCGACACGACGATGGCGTCCGCTCCCGCGGCGAGGGCGAAGCGCGCATCCTCGGAGTCGAGCACCCCTTTGAGGATCAGCTTTCCGGGCCAGCGGCTTCTGACCCATTCCACATCGCGCCAGTTCGCGGACGCATCAAATTGCGTTGCCGTCCACTCCGACAGCGTGCGCACTCCGCTCGAACCGCCGATTCGCCCGGCCAAATTGCCGAAGGTCCGCCGTTTGCCGAACAGCACCTTGAGCGCCCAGGCCGGCTTCGTGGCCACATCGACGGCATTGCGCAGGGTGAGGCGCGGCGGGATCGTGAGGCCGTTGCGCGGATCGCGGCGCCGCTCGCCCAGCACCTGCAGATCGAGCGTGAGCATGAGCGCGGAACACTGCGCGGCAGCGGCGCGATCGATGAGTTCCTGATTGAAGCCGCGATCCTTCATGAGGTATTGCTGAAACCAGAACGGCTGCCCGGTCGCCGCCCGAACGTCCTCGATCGAGCAGATCGACATGGTGCTCATGCAGTACGGAATGCCGCACGCCGCCGCCGCGCGCGCCGCCAGAATCTCCCCGTCCGCGCAGAACAGTCCCGCGAGGCCGGTGGGACCGATGCCTAACGGCATCGACACCTTCGTGCCCACCAGCGTGGTCGCAAGCGATACGTTCGACACATCGACCATGACGCGCTGGCGGAAAGTCATCGCATCCAGGTCGGCGCTGTTGCGCAACAGCGTCCGCTCTTCGTAGGCGCCGCCGGCGGCGTAGTCGAAGATGGCGCGAGGAATGCGTCTCCTCGCCAATTCGCGCAGATCGTCGATGCTGAGAATCATGGGGCGCGATGATAGTCCGGATACGCCGGCCTTGCGGGCTGCGTCTGCGGATGCGCCGCCAATTCACGCAGCGCAATTTGCACCGCCGCCTCCAATTGGGGGTCGTGACCCTGGCTCACCGACTTTGGATCCTGCTCGACGGTCACATCCGGGTCGACTCCGTGATTCTCGACATCCCACTCGCCCGCGGGCGAGAAGAAAGCGACGCTCGGCGAAGTGACGTGCCCGCCGTCCATCAGCACGGGAATTTCGCTGATGCCGACCAGGCCGCCCCAGGTTCGCTTGCCGACCAAGGTGCCGATCTTCGCCTGCTTGAACAGCCACGGAAGCGCATCGCCGCCGGAGCCGGAAACTTCGTTCGCGATCATCACTTTGGGCCCGTAGATCGCGGCATTCGGGGTGTGCTCGATTTTGCCGTAGCGGGGCGACCAATAGGATTCGATGTGACGGCTCATGACCTCCACGATGTAATCGGCCATCTGCCCGCCCGCATTGAAGCGCTCGTCGATGATCGCGCCTTGCTTCTGGGTCTGCGCGAAGTAATAACGATTGAAATTGGTGAAGCCTTCCGCACCGGTGTCCGGCAAGTACACGTAGGCGAATTTCCCCCCGGACATTTGCTCCACCTTGCGCCGATTGGAATCGATCCAATCGAAGTGGCGTAAGGCGGCCTCGCTGGCGACGGGTACCACGGTGACGTCGCGCACCTTGCCGCCGTCGGCCGGCGCGACGCGCAGGGTGACGGCGTGCTCGGCCGAGCCCTCGAGCGGCTGCTGGATGTCCACGGCGGCGGTCAATTCCTGTCCGTCGATCGCGAGAATGCAATCGCCCGGGCGCAGATTGAGCCCGGGCTGCGCCAGAGGCGCTTTTTCGTGGGGATTGAATTCACCACCCGAATAAATTTTCGCGAGGCAGTAGCGGTTACCCCGGATGATGTAGTCGGCGCCGAGCAGTCCGCCGGGTACTCGGCGCGCGCGCGGGATTGCGCCGCCGTTGCCCCGCAGATGACCCACCGAGAACTCGCCCAGCATGTCTTGAAACACGTAGTTGAGATCCGCGCGCGATGCGATCGATGCGACGTACGGTTCGTAGCGGCGCTCGTCCGCGACGGTGGGAGCGCCATGGTATTTCGGGTCGTAGAAATAGGACCTCTCGATGCGCCACACCTCGTGGTACATCTGCATCCATTCCGCCGCCGGGTCGACGCGAACCTGCAGAGCCGTCAATGTCAGCGTGCCCTCGCCCGCTTTCAGCGGGACGTTGGCGGGCGCAATCACCCAGGTCGGCCGAGTCTCGTCGCCCGCGGGCGCCGGCGCATCGGGTTTGCGGTTGGAGACGGCCAGCAGCATCTTTTCTCCGTCGGCGGAGAGTTCGAAACTTTCGATGCGCTCGGCCAGTTTCTCGGTCTTGCGATCCTCCAGCGTCCAGCGGCTCAAGGTGGCCGCGCGGTCGTCATATCGGCCCAGGTCGGACCTGACCAGGTAGTACAGACTGCCGTGGGTTCCCGCGGCCAAAGCCGTATAGGCGGCGGTGGGCAGAGGCAGTGCGACGGATCGGGTCTCGATGCCGGTCAGATCGACCTTGACCGGCGGTATGGCGCGGACGGACGGCGCGCCGGTGTCCGGCTTGGACGCGCCGCGCGCAGGCTTCTCCGATTCCTGGTCCGCTCCCTTGTCGCCGCCTTGCCCCTTGTCGCCGCCTTCCTTCGCTTCGGCCGGCTTCTGCCCCGGCGCCTTTTCATCGTCCATCTCGGGAGCGATGGGCGACGCTTGATCGGCGGCAAGCACGATGGCGTAGATGTTCGAGCGCACCTCGTACAGATCGCTGGTCATGTCCAGCCCATCGGAAGTCGCGCCGGCGTTGGTGCTGGCGGTGTAGAAGAGGTATTTTCCGCCGCGATCGAAGGCCGGCAGTCGCGAATCCGCCAGGGAATCCGTGACCTGGGTCGACTTGCCGCTGTCCACCGCATAGAGATAAAGCGCGTGCAGGTGATTGTCGAGGGAGCGCGGATAGGCGATCCACTTCGAATCGGGCGACCACGCCAGATCGTAGCTCGCATCCGAAAATCCGCCGTAGACATTCTTGTCGTTGATGACGCTGAGTTTCCCCGTGACGGTGTCGAGCAGGTAGACATTCAGGCGATTGTCGTGAAAGGCAATGCGCTTGGAGTCCGGCGACCACTTCGGCGCAAAGTAATAGGCCGGCTCCGGCGCCAATGGATACTTCTTGACGGCGGCGGCGCCCGTTTGCGCGGCACCCGTCTGTGCGGCGACATGCAGAGCGTACAAACCCGATTCATCGGAGAAGTAGGCGATCGATTGGCCGTCCGGGGACCATGCGGGCGAGCGCTCCATGACGCCCGGCGTATTGGTGATGTTGCGAATCGGCCCCGGTTTCAGCGGCACCGTCAAAATTTCTCCGTGGGCTTCGACGGCCGCCCGCACACCGGTGGGCGAAATCGCCGCGTGATCGATTTCAGCGGACACGTTCTTGATGCTCGGCCGCACTTCCGGAAGGTCGGCTTGAATCTCGATCGGCACCCGGCGATCTTTGCCGCCGGCGGTATCGAAGAGATGGATCTCGCCGAGCTGGTCGTAGACCAGGGTATTTCCCTCCGCGGCAAGGCTGCGGATATCGGGGCCTTCGTTGTGCAAGACTTCGGCGACCGACTTCGCGGCCGGGTCGTAGCGGAAGATCCCGATGTGACCTGCGCGCCCGGAGAGGAAGTAAATCTGCCGGCCGCAGTAGACCGGGTAGAAGTCCGATGCCCGCTCGTGCGGAACCTCGACCGACTCGAGGTCGCTGAGCCCGGTGATCCAGATCGTGCTGGCCCGGCCGCCGCGATAGTTGCCCCAGGACACGAACGTGACGTAGTCGAAACCGAAGGCGGGAGCCAGGGGCGAGTAGGCAATGTGCGATCCGTCGGCCGACAACTGACCCTGATAGGCCATGGGCAGCGGCAATCGCACGGCCTCGCCGCCCTCGGCGGGAATCGAATACAGCTGCGAATAGCGGCTGGTCGCTTCGCGCGAGGAGCGAAACAAGATGCGCTTACCGTCCGGCGTCCATCCGACGGCGACATCCGCGCCGGGATGATAGGTCACTCGATGCGGAACGCCGCCATCGGCGGGGATGGTGAACACATCGACATTGCCGTCGTACTCGCCGGTGAAGGCGATGGTGCGCCCGTCCGGCGAAAAGATCGGTGCGGTTTCCAATCCCACGCCGTTGGTCAGGCGCACCGCGCGGCCGCCGTCGCGGGGGACCGTCCAAAGGTCGCCGGCGTAGGCGAAGGCGATCAAGTCGCGGCTCAGCGCCGGCGACTGATACAGGTGGGGCTTCTCCGCGGCGAGCGCCGCGGCAGAAATGCAAGACAGGAGCCAGGCGAGCCCCAGCGTGAGTGCCGAGCGGGCGATGCGATGCACGAGATGCTCCGAAAGATCGGTTGGTCGGTGCGCAATGTTGCGGCACGATCGCATCCCGGTGCAACCGGTAAACGCGACCGCGATCGATCGCGCCACGCAACTCCCAACCGCCAGGCGGCGGTCTAGCCGAGCTTACAGTGCGAGCCAGACATCGATGCCGCCATGCTTCGAACAGGCCCGGCCGCGGTCCTTGGTATTGGTGAAAAAGCCGTCATGGCAGCGGGCGGACGCCCGCGGATGATCGTGACGATATTGAGCCGCCGGATCCGCCTTGTCGTCGCGACGCATCGCGGGATGATCGTCGCGATGGTCCTGCGCCTGCTGATCGTGGTGTTCATCCGGCCGGTCCTGCGCCGTGGCGGTCAATGGAACCAGGGCGGTCAACGAAAGCGCGGCCACGGCGAGTATGACGGGCTTCCAAATTTGATCACGCATGGGACTCTCCTCTCGGGTGTACAAGGTGGAGCGATTATAGGCCCGACTGTCCCGGAATCCACGAGGTCCCAGCCAAGGGAACACCCGCCATGGCGGCTGCTTCCACCGTCAATGCCACCAAATCTTCCTTTTCGAGGTGATGCACGTCCTGTTTGCCGCAGGCCCGGGCGATGGTGGTCAATTCCATGTTCACGGTTTTCAAGTAGTTCTTCAGCCGCTTGGCACCCACCGCAGGGTCGAGGCGCAATTCCAGCACCGGATCCTGCGTGGTGACTCCCACCGGGCACTTCCCCGTGTGACAGTGATGACAAAAGCCGGGCGCGGTGCCCAGCCGTGCGTAGTCCTCGAGCGCCGAGATATGCTGGCCGCCGGCGATGTACGATTCGCTGTTGCAGCCCAGTGCCATCAGCACCCCCTGCCCGATCGCCACCGCATCGGCGCCCATCGCGAGCGCCTTGGCCACATCCGCGCCGCTGCGGATGCCGCCGGAAATCACCAATTGCACGGTGCCGCGCATATTCAGATCGTCCAGCGCGGCAACGGCCTGGCGTAGCGCCGCGAGCGTGGGGATTCCCACGTGCTCGATGAACACGGTTTGCGTCGCGGCCGTGCCGCCCTGCATGCCGTCGACCACGATGACGTCCGCGCCCGCGTGCACGGCGAGCTTCACGTCGTTGAACACGCGGGTGGCGCCGACCTTGACGTAGATCGGCTTTTCCCAATCGGTGATCTCGCGCAGCTCCTTGATCTTGATCACCAGATCGTCCGGGCCGGTCCAGTCCGGATGGCGCGACGCGGAGCGCTGATCCACGCCTTCGGGCAGCGTGCGCATGCGCGCGACCCGCGGATTGACTTTTTGCCCGAGCAGCATGCCCCCGCCGCCGGGCTTGGCGCCCTGGCCGATGACGATCTCGATGGCGTCCGCGCGGCGCACGTCGTCGGGATTGAATCCGTAGCGCGACGGCAGGCACTGGTAGACCAATGTCTTCGATGACGCCCGCTCTTCGGCGGTCATGCCGCCGTCGCCGGTGGTCGTGGAAGTGCCCACCTCCGTCGCGGCGCGCCCCAGCGCATCCTTCACTCGCGCCGACAGCGCGCCGAAACTCATGCCTGCCACCGTGATCGGAATCGCGAGTTCTATGGGCCGCGTGGCGAAACGCGTGCCGAGCACGGTCTTGGTCGCGCAGCGCTCGCGATAGCCCTCGAGCGGGTAGCGCGACAGGGAGGCGGCAAGAAACAACAGGTCGTCGAAATTGGGCACGCGGCGTTTGGCGCCCAATCCCCGGATTTCATACAAGCCGCTCGCCGCGGCGCGCTGAATGTAGTCAATGGTCGATCGATCGAAACCGGCCGACTCTTCCAACTGCGGACCCGTCATTGGTCAATACTCCTGATCGGCATCGGCGTGCCAGTGATAGAGACTCTTTGCGGAGGCCACCCGCTTGAATTCCGCCGGGTCGTAGGTCTGGCCGGATTGCGAGAGCAGTCCTTTCAGCGCGGCGCGATCGGCGTCGGTCATGGGCTCGAAGCGGGCGTCGGCGCCGAGCGAGCGCACCTTGCCGCGCACATAGATGACCGCCTCGTACAATGAGTCGCCGAGCGCATCCTCGGCGTCGCCGCAGATGACGATGCGCCCCGCCTGCGCCATGAACGCGGAGAAGCTGCCGACGCTGCCGCCCACCACGATGTCGGCGCCCTTGAGCGAAATGCCGCAGCGCAGGGACGCGTCGCCGTCGATGACCAGCAAACCGCCGTGCGCCGAGGCGCCCGCGCCCATCGAGGCGAAGCCCCGGATGTGCACGCGGCCGGACATCATGTTCTCGGCGGCGCCCGGTCCGGCATTGCCGTGAACGGTGACCGACGCGTGCTTGTTCATTCCCGCCACGTAGTAGCCCACATGACCGTGAATCTGCACCTCGATGTCCGAATCGAGGCCGCAGGCGATGGAATGCGCCCCATCGGGGTTTTTCACCTGGATTTGCGAGACGCCCTCATCGGCGGCGCGCTTGTGCAGGAAGGAATTCAAGTCCCGCAGGCTGTCTCGCGCAAGGTCGAATTCACGCAGCATGGGCACCGGCCTCAAATTCGCCATGAATAAATCTCCTCCGGCTTGGGCTCGAACAAGGTTGCCTGTGCAATGTGCGGTAGATGTGCAAGCGAGCGAAACTCCGAGGCGATGGCGACGTAGTCGTCGGTCTCGGCCACCACGGCCGGCTTGCAGGCGAACGCGTCGCGGACGATGAGCAGCTCACTATCGGTGCCCATCAGAAAGGTAAAGAACCCGTCCAGTTCACTGAAGCCGCGCCGCACGGCCGTTTTCAGATCGTCCCCCTCGCGCAGCCGCCACTCGAAGAATCGGCACGCGGCTTCGGTGTCGTTGTCCGTTTCGAATTCGATGCCGAGCGGTTCCAATCGCTTGCGCACCAGGTGCGGATTAGACAGCGAGCCGTTGTGCACCAGGCAGAAGTCGCGCCCCGCGGTGAAAGGATGCGCGTGCGCAGGCGTCACGGCCGACTCCGTGGCCATCCGGGTGTGCCCCACCAGGTGCGAGCCGCGCAGCGACTTGAAATCGTAGCGGTCGGCGATGTCCGCCGGCGCTCCCACATCCTTGTACAGATCGATCGACTGCCCGACCGAGAGCACGGCCACGGTAGGGGCATTGCGCGCGAGCCAGGAGGTGAGCTGATCCGGATCCGCCGCGGTGGTCAGCACGGCATGATTGCCGTGCGCCGCGATTTCGTGCGCATGGGCGAATTCGGCGGCGATGCTGCCGAGCAGTTCCGGCCAATCAACCGAGTTCTCGCCGCTGTACAAGCTGAGCTTGTGGTGGCGGTCCGACACCGGTTCGGTGTAGACGGCCAGCCCCGCGGAATCGGGGCCGCGCTCAGTCATGCCCACCAGCATGGGCACCATGAGAGCGCCCAGCTGATTGCGCAGCGCAGGATTCTTGACCAGAAGACCGACTATTCCACACATACACAGCTCCTAAGAGTCCTTCCCCGACCGTGTCAAAAGAATTCGAGATAGCGGCGCGATTCCCAATCGGATACATGGCGCGAATACTCGGTCCATTCCATGCGTTTCAGGCGGATGAATTCGCGCGCCAGCTCCGCTCCCAAACCGTTGCAGATCACCGCATTCTGTTCGAGCGCGTCGACGGCCTCGTTCAAGGACTGCGGCAGCAGCTTGATTCCCTTGGCGGTCAGCTCCTCGGGCGTCAGCTGGTACAGATTGATGTTCTGCGCCGCACCGGGATCGAGCTTCTTGTCGATGCCGTCGAGCCCCGCGGCGATGATCGCGGCGGAGACCAGGTACGGATTGCAGCCGGAATCCGGCAACCGGATTTCGAGACGTCCGTAAGGTACGCGCACGCAGGCGGTGCGATTGTTGTCGCCGTAGGCGATGTAGGCGGGAGCCCAGGTGGCGCCCGACAGAGCGCGGCCGACGACCAGGCGCTTGTAGGAATTCACCGTCGGCGCCGCGACGGCGCACAAGGCGCGCGCATGCTTGAGGATGCCGCCCAAGAAATGGTAGGCCATGGTCGAGAGACCCATTCCCGATTTGTCGTTCTTGTCGTAGAAGGCGTTCTTCTGTTTCGCCGAGCCGATCGAGACATGAAAATGCGCGCCGCTGCCGGCGCGGTTGGCGAACGGCTTCGGCATGAAGGTCGCCGTCATGCCGTGCTTGTGCGCGATCTCGCTGGCGGCCATCTTGACGAAGGTGAAGTTGTCCGCGGACTTGAGCGCATCGGCGTAGGTGAAATTGATCTCGAACTGGCCGTTGCCGTCCTCGTGATCGATCTGGTACACGTCGATCCCCACGGCGCGCAGCGACGCCACCATTTCATCCAGCACCTCGCGCGTGCGGAACAATCCTTTGTAGTCGTAGCAGGGCTTGTCGAGATTGTCGGTGGGATCCGCCGGCCCCAAGCTGCCGTCCGCGCCGCGCGACAGCAGCATGAACTCGGGCTCTATGCCGGTGAACAGGGTGAGCCCGCGCTCGGTGAGGCGCGCGATCTGCGCCTGCAGCGCCACTCGCGAGCAGTACGGGTAGGATTTCTTGTTGACCACGCCGTTGCAAACGATGCGCGCATAGCCGGGCATCCAGGGAATGTCCTGCAGCGTCGACAGATCGCCGACCGCCATGTAGTCCGGGCCTTCCGGACCCATGCCGAAACCCCACAGGGCGAATCCGGCGAAGCCCGCTCCGTCCGTGAGAACCATCTCTAGGTGCTCCACCGGCACCGCCTTGGCCTTCGCGGCTCCGTGGATATCCACGAATTGAGCGAGGACGTAGCGGGTTTTGTGTTCTTCGAAAAATTTCTTTGCCGATTGCAGGTTCATTACGAAACTCCCGTATATCTACCACCGCATTCAACGACCACCGCGCCCAAGGACTCACCCAGGTACGCACCGTATGTCGGATCGCACCAGATCCGGTATTGGCGCTCGCCCGCGGCGCCCTGCCCGGGTTCGAGGCCCTGCGGCACGACGAGCACCGCCACCCCTATCATGAGCGTCATGATCACCGGGTGGGAGTGGAGCGGCAGCGCCGCGAAATTCACGTTGCAAACCTGGGCGAGCACATCGTGGACCCGATCGCCGCCGAGAAGAAAGCCCCAGTCCTCGCGCGGCACCGGATACACCCCCGGAGGGCGCTGCTCCAAGGACGATGAAATCCGCTTGAGAGCCGCGCCCGCGACGGTTCCCTCGAGAAAGAATTCCAGCTGACCAAGACGCGCGACCAGCAGGGTATCGGAGTGCGCCCAGGTATTGGGGGCCGCCGGCAGCACGATCCCCTGAGCGGCCAGCCACTCCGGCGCCCGCGGGCCCTTGAGGCCCGCCCGTTCACGCTGCTTGCACAGCTTCAGAGCCGGAGCACTCATGTGCCAGAACCCGCCTTTTGCCGCAAATTCTTCGGATCGTAGAACGGCGCCGGCGCGACCTTCGCTGCCAGCATCTCGCCGTCTTCGCCGCGTATTCGAATGTCCCGCCCGACCTGCGCCAGATCCGGGGACAGCATGGCGAGTCCGATGGATTTATTCAACGCCCGGGAGTGAGTCACGCTGGTCACGCGTCCGGCGATGGCGCCGTTCTCGATGACCAGGTGGCATTCCTTGGGCAATGGCGCGCCGGCGGCGAGTTCTATTCCCATGAGTTTTTGACGGGGCCCGCGCGCCTGCAGTATGCGCAGGCTGCGCTGCCCGATGAAGAACGGCTTCTTCATGGCCACCGCCCACTGGGCATTCGCTTCGTAGGGGTCGGTCAATCCATCCGTGTCCTGGCCGACGATCAAATGCCCCTTCTCCAAGCGCAGCACCCGTTGTGCTTCCACTCCGAAGGGCCGCAAGCCCTTGCGCAGCCCCGCGGCGTACAGGGCCTGCCACACTTCGGCGCCGCGGCCGGCCGCCACGTGAATTTCATAGCCGAGCTCGCCGACGAACCCCACCCGCAGCAATCGGGCGGCGGACCCGGCGACCGACCCCTCGCGCACTGCCAGATAGGGAAACGCCTCATCCCGCAGATCCACATCCGTGAGCGACTGCAGGATCTCCCGGCTCGAGGGACCCGCGAAATTGAAAGCCGCGCGATGACCGGTGACGTTGACCAGCGCGCAGTCGAGGCCCCAAAGCGCATTCCACCGCTGCAATTCGCGAAACACCGTGGCCGAACCGCCGGTCGTGGTCGTGAAATAGAACAGATTCTCTTCCATGCGGGCGATGACACCGTCATCGATGATGACGCCGGACTCATCCAGCATCAGCCCGTAGCGGGTCATGCCCACCTTCAGGTCGGAGTACCGACCTGCGTAGGCGCGGTCCAGAAACTGCCCGGCATCCGGGCCGTGGACTTCGATCTTTCCCAAGGTTCCCACGTCGATCAGCCCGACGGCGTTGCGTACGGCGTGAACCTCGGCCTCGATGCTCTGCGAGCGGCTCTCCCCGGATACTTGGTAGTACTCGGGCCTTCGCCAGTTGCCCGCCGGCATCCAAACCGCGCCGAGCGCCGCGTGCTGCGCATCGATGGGTGTGCGCCGCTCGGGATAGAAGCTGCGCCCGGCCAGCAATTTCATCGGCACCGGGTGATACATGGGCCGAGCCGTGGTCAATCCGAGAGCCTCCACGCCGACGCCGCGGTAGCGGGCGAGTATGCGCAGCGCGTTCATGTTGGAGTGCTTGCCCTGCGAGGGACCCATGCCCACGGTGCTGTAGCGCTTGAGCAGTTCGCTCGAATCGAATCCCTCCTGCGCGGCATTCTCCAAATCCTTGACTTGCAGGTCCTCGTCGAAATCGACGAAGTTCTTGGCCCGCGGGTGATCGATGATGGGGAAACGATGCGAGGGACAGCGCAGGCTGCGCGCGACGGCTTCGCCGTTCGGCGCGCCGAATCCCGCATGCGCCGCGGCCTGCGATCCGGCGCGACGGCCGTCGGCGGTCCGGGATTCGGTATCGTAAACTCCATTCAGGCGGCCGGCCGCGAATATTCCCGCAGGCAGTACCGACGGAACGAATTGCTGCAGTTCCTCGGAGAATCGCGTCGTCCCGCCGGCTTGCAGCAGCAGTTGTGCCGCGGCAGCCCAGCCCACGCTCATCAATATGGCATCGCATTCGAGGTGCCGCGGCGAGCGTGCATCGAGTTGCCCTGAAGGCTCGAGCGGTGCGACCGTCAATCCCGCAACCCTGCCGTCCGCTCCGCGAATGGCCTCGAATGGAGCGCTCGACTGCAGTAGGTTCACACCCAGTGCGCGGCACGCCGAGACGGCCGCGTCGTTCTCAGGTGCTGCGCGCAGGTCCACGATGGCGGCCGGCGTGATCCCCCGCGCATGCAGCTCGAGACAGGCTTGGTAGGCCTCCAGATTGGCGGCGACGATGACCGGCCGGCGGCCGGCGGCTACGCCGTGGCGCGCGAGCAATCGCGCCGCACCCGACGCCAGCATCACGCCGGGAAGATCGTTGTTGCGAAACACGGCCGGCTGCTCGATCACTCCCGTGGCGAACACCACGGCCCGCGCGCGCATCTTGGTCATTCGCCCTGCTTCCGCCAAGGCCACCCAATGATCCGCGTAGTAGCCCGCCGCAACGGTCGCGGGAAACAAGGTGATGCGGGGTGATTCCTGTACCGCCCGCAGCAGCGTCGGCGGCGCGCCGTTGCCCGTGAGCCGCGGCGACTCGTCCGCCAGGGCAACCTGCGCGCCCGCCTGCGCCGCCGCCAGCGCAGCCGCGAGGCCGCTGGGGCCGCCGCCGATCACCAACACATCGCAAAATCCATAGCGCTTAGGTGTGGCCTCGCGCGCGGCGTCGAGAGTCACCCGCCCTAAGCCGGTGAGCGCGCGGAACATTCGCTCCCAGCGCGGGAACAGCCGCTTGGAATGAAAGGCTTTGTAGTAGAACCCCACCGGCAGCAGCGGCGCGAAGCGATCGAGCACCCGCGCCTGGTCGTGCCGCAGGCCGCCGAAGGTATTGATCGCGGTCACGCGCATGCCGTCGCGCAGCCAGGTCACGTCGCCGCGCACGTTCGGCATGCCGTCGACCTGGAACAAGGTATTGCTGTCGTGATCGGCGAACGACAGGATGCCGCGCGGACGATGGTACTTGAAGCTGCGCGCCATGAAGGGCACTCCCGCCGCGGCGAGTGCCGAGGAAATCGTGTCGCCCGAGTACCCTTGATATTCGCGGCCCTCGAAGGTGAAGCGCAGCGGCGCGGAGCGGTCGATCCATTCTCCGGCGGGAGATTCGAGGCGGTACATCATGAGGCCGACTCGCGTGGCCCGCTCAGCACGCCCGGCCCGCTCAGCACGCCCGGCCCGCGCGGCGGCACGGCGGAAGCGCCCGCCGTCGAAGCGCCGGTTGCAGGCGGCAGTCCCTGCCGTACCGCCTCCGCGGGAAACGTGCCGAGGACGACATCGCGCAGCGTGTCGCGCAGCACCACGAACCAGAAACCCGAGGCAATGTGGCACCACCATTCGTACTTCGCGCCGGGTGAGCCGGAGCGATTGAACACGTAATCGCTCCACTGCGCATCGCTGCAGGTATCGGGGTCGGGACTGGGACGCACCTCGCCGCCGTAGGCGAATTCGCTCACGGGGCGCGGGCCGTTCAATGGACACACCAGAATTTTCATCAGTGGCCCACCGACGCCGCGCCCTTCTCGCCGGTGAGCTGGTAGCGCGCGAAGCGATCGAAGGTAAAGCCCTCGATCAGGGGATGATTGCGCCCGGTCGCCACGGTGTGGCTCATGGTCTTGCCGCACACGGGAGTGGCCTTGAAGCCCCAGGTACCCCACCCCGCGTCCAAGTAGAACCCCTCCACCGGAGTCACGCCCATGATGGGCGCGAAGTCCGGCGTCATGTCGGCGAGTCCCGCCCATTGCCGATTCACCTTGACCGCGCTCAGGAACGGAAACATGTCCAACATGTGCGAGGCCAGGCCTTCGACGAAATCCAGCGTGGGCCGCGTCGCGTGCAGCTCGTAGGGATCGAGCGAGGCGCCCATGACGAGTTCGCCTCGGGCGGTTTGCGACACATAGACGTGCAGCGAACCGGACACGATGATGGGGTCGAGCCACGGTTTCACGGGCTCGGACACCATGGCCTGCAGGGGATGCACGTATATCGGGGTGCGCAGGTTCACCATGTCGAGCACTCGCGGCGTGTATCCGGCCACCGCGCACAGTACCTTCGGGGTGGCGATGAACCCGCGCGTGGTCTCGACTCCCGTGACGCGGCCTCCTTGAACCCGAATCCCGGTGACCTCCGTCTGCTGATGGATTTCCACCCCGCGGCGGTCGGCGCCGCGCCCATACCCCCACGCCACGGCGTCATGGCGCGCGATGGCGCCGGGCTCGTGAAACAAAGCGCCCAGTATCGGTGCGTGGCCGCCGCAACTCATATCGATCGAGGGAATGCCGCGCTTGACGAAGGCCGCGTCGACGGCTTCCGAGCGCACGCCGAAGTGCTTGTTGACCTCCGCCCGCCAGCGCATGGTGCGCATCGCCGAATCGGTGTGCGCCAGCGTGTAATGGCCGCGGGCGGAATAGAACAAGTTCAAGTCGAAGTCCTCGCCCAAGTCCTGCCACAGGCGCAGGCTCTCGTCGTAGAATTTCACGCCTTCGGGAGTGAGGTAGTTCGAGCGGATGATGGTGGTGTTGCGGCCGGTGTTGCCGCCGCCGAGATAACCCTTTTCGAGCACCGCCACGTTACGGATGCCGTGGTCGCGGGCCAGATAGTACGCGGCCGCCAAGCCGTGGCCGCCCGCGCCGATGATGACCACGTCATAACCCGCCTTCAGCGAGTCATGGCGGGTGAACATGCGCGGCTCAGGGTGCTGGCGCGAGAGGCCGAAACGAAGTAGGCGATAGGGCATGCGGACTTAAACTAACGCGCCGGCGCGGCAGGGGTTCGAGGGCGGTACTACCATGCATGAATATAAACAAAATTTTAACTGTGGAGCAAATCATTTGCGTATTGTGCAATGCCGCCCGCGCACTCCCCGTGCAGCCTAGGTCCGCGCGCCGGGTGAATTCCTAGGAGGAGTTTTTGCTCCTCGGCGCCGATGTGGATTATAATGTGGATGAGTATCCACATACGAATTCCCGCACGTGAAAACCATACAAATGACCATCGATCCGCAATTGCTGAAAGCGGTCGACAAACTGACGCGCCTGCGCAAGACCACGCGCTCGGCTCTGATCCGTGCCGCGCTCGAATCAGAATTGCGGCGTGAACGGGTCCATGAGATGGAGGCACGTCACGTCGCCGGCTACGCGAGTCAGCCGGCCGCTCCGGGCGAATTCGATGACTGGATTCACGAACAGGACTGGGGCGCGTGATGAAGCGCGGCGACGTGTGTTGGTACACTTTCCCGACGCCCAATAAGCGACGGCCGGTGCTCATCCTGACGCGCGACTCGGCGATCGCCGTGCTGAACAGCGTCACCATTGCGCCTATCACCTCGACCATCCGCAGCATTCCCACCGAAGTGGTTCTTACGGCACACGACGGCCTGCCCGACACCTGCGCGGCCAACTTCGACAATATTCAAACCGTGCCCAAGTCGAACCTGAGCGCACCGATCGCGAGCCTGTCGGCCTCGAAAATGAAGGCTGCGGCCGGCGCCATCGGTTTCGCATTGGGGATGATCGACTCGTAGCGGCGGTGCGTCGGTACCGTTCCCGCCGGTTGTCGGCTAAGCTTTCGATCACGTCTTGCAGGGAGATACGCGTTGACCAGAACCCATAAGAGCGTTCGTGTCGGACTGCGTTGCGCAGCCGGTTTGTTGGCGTGCGCCACGGCAGGCGCGGCCGCGCCGCCGACGGCCGCGGTCCCGCCGGCGGCCAACCTCGACGCGGCACGTTTAGCCGGCGCGGACAGGGAGCCGCAGAACTGGTTCACCGGCGGGCGCGACAAGGACGGCAGCTACTACTCGCCCCTGACCGGCATCGACACCAAGAACGTGAAGCAGCTGGGCTTTGCCTGGCAGTACGACCTGGGCGAGCCCATGCGCGGCCAGGAAGCGACGCCCATCGTCATCGACGGAGTCATGTACACCTCGGGAACCTGGGGCTATGTCTACGCGCTGGATGCCGCGACCGGCCGGGAGCTGTGGCGCTATGACCCGAAGCCCGACTACTTTGCGGGCAGGCACCCCTGCTGCGACCTGGTCAATCGCGGCGTGGCCGTGTGGAAGGGCAAGGTGTATGTGGCGTCGGTCGACGGGCGCCTGCATGCGCTCGATGCCGCGACCGGCAAGAAGATCTGGGCGGTCGATACCATCGCCAATCACAAACTGCCCTACTCCAGCACCGGCGCTCCGCAAATCGCGGGCGATGTCGTGGTCATCGGCAACAGCGGCGCCGACATGGGCCATACCGCCGTTCGCGGCTACGTGTCGGCCTACGACTTAAAATCAGGCAAGTTCCAATGGCGTTTCTACACTGTGCCGCCCGCGGTCGGTCAACCCTATGAAAATCCGGAACTGGCGCAGGCCGACAGCACCTGGGATCCGCATCGCAAGCCCGAATTCAACGGGGGCGGAACGGCGTGGGACGGCTTCGCCTACGACCCGGCGCTGAACCTGGTTTACTTCGGCACCGCCAACGCGGCGCCCTACGACTTGCGCCAGCTCGGGCCGGCGAAACTCGACAGTCTGTTCACCGCATCCATCATTGCTCTCGATGCGGCGACCGGGCGGATGGCCTGGTACTACCAGACCACCCCGCGCGACAGTTGGGACTTCGACTCGGTGCAGAAAATGATTCTGGCCGACTTAAACATCGACGGCGCGAGCCGCTCGGTGATCATGCAGGCGTCCAAGAACGGCTTCTTCTACGTCCTCGACCGCAAGACCGGCCAGCTGCTGTCCGCCGAGAAATATACCTTCGTGAACTGGGCAACCCACGTCGACTTGAAAACGGGCCGGCCGGTGGTGACCAAGGCCGCGGATTGGTATTCGTCGCCGAAGAACGTGTACCCCTCCTGGTCCGGCGGCCATACCTGGAATCCCATGTCGTACAGTGCGCAGACGCACTTGGTCTACATCCCCGTCATCGACCAGTCCGCGGTCTGGGTCGACATGTTGCACAACGGGGGCCGGGTGAAGTACCTCGATGGGTTCTTCACGGTGCAGGGCATCTATCCCGACGACACCTACGACGCCGCCGCGCTGAAGAGTCTGTATGGGCCGGTACCCGACCTTGCGACGCTGCGGGCTACGCGCAAGGTGAACTTGGTTCGGGAATTGCTCCGCGCTTGGGACCCCGTGGCCCAGAAGACGGTGTGGGAGCACGAGACCTCCTCGGGAATTCGCGGCTACGACGGCGGCGTGATGTCGACGGCCGGCAACTTGGTGTTTCAGGGACGCGGCAGCGGCGAGCTGTGGGTTTACGCCGCCGATACGGGCAAGGTGCTCAAAACCATCAAGACGGGCAGCCACATCATGGCCGCACCGACGACCTACGCGATCAACGGCGAGCAATTCGTCGCGGTGCAGGTGGGATACGGTGGAACCGCAATCACCGTGGGTCCGATTCCACCGAGCAGCGCGGCGCTGAAATTTCAGAACACGAACCGCGTCATCGCATTCAAATTGGGCGGAGGCCCGGTCCCCACTCCGGCCGCGCGCATCGAGGAACCCTTCGACAAGCCGCCGGCGCAGACCGCCGGCCGTGCCGAAATCGATGCCGGCGAGGTTAAATTCATCGAGGAATGTTCGCGCTGCCACACCTTCGGACCGAGCAGCACTCCCGATTTGCGCAAGCTCAATCCGGGGCTGCATGCGACATTCAAGGACATCGTGTTGAAGGGAGCGCTCGCGCCCGCGGGCATGGAACGCTTCGACGATATCTTGAGCGAGCAGGACGTGGACGACATTCACGCCTACCTGATCGATCAGAGCTGGACCGCGTATCGGCAACAGGAGGCCGCGGCAGCGCACGCGCAGGCGTCAGCGGTTTCGAAGGTGGTACCGACCTCGAAGGTGGCGGCACCCGGTCGGCCGGCGGCGGCACCGGACAAGTAAGCGCCGATTCGTCTCGCGACGACGGCCGATGTAGCTCGGGGAGGTACACCATGCTCCAGCGTGGATTGATGATGGATCGGCCGCTGCTGATATCCGGCATCATCGAGCATGCGGCGGCGCAGTTTGGAGACTCGGTCATCGTCTCGCGCGAGACGCACGGTCCGATCTTTCGTTACACCTATGCCGATTGCGCCGCGCGAGTTCGGCGCCTGGCGAACGCGCTGCGCGGTCTGGGATTGGAAACCGGCTCCGCCGTCGCTTCGATCGCCTGGAACAACCATCGTCATCTGGAAGCCTACTACGCCGTCTCCGGCGGCGGCATGGTGATGCACACCTGCAATCCGCGCCTGCATCCGGAACAGCTGATCTACATCATCAATCATGCCGAAGACCGCGTCCTGCTGTTCGACGCGACTTTCGCGCCCTTGATCAAGGGAATCGCGCCGCATTGCCCGAGGGTCGAGGCCTGGGTGGCGTTGAACGATGCAGCCCACATGCCTGCGGCAGACGGGCTGCCGAAGCTGCGGTGCTACGAGGAAATGATCGCCGCACACGGAGATCAATTCGAGTGGCCGGAATTCGACGAACATGCCGCCGCCGCCCTGTGCTACACCTCGGGTACGACCGGTAATCCCAAAGGCGCGCTGTTTTCTCACCGCTCGATGGTGATCAACGCCATGGCGATCTGCATGCCGGGGGTACTCGGCGTTTCCACGAGGGAAGCGATTCTGCCCATCGTGCCCATGTTCCACGTCAACGGCTGGTGCATTCCTTATGCCGCATTGGTCGGCGGCGCGAAACTGGTGCTGCCGGGCCCGCGCCTGGACGGCGCCGCCTTGCACGAATTGTTGGAATCCGAAAAGGTCACGGTCAGCGCCGGCGTGCCCACGGTGTGGCTGTGCCTGGTGCAGTACCTCGAGGAGCACGGTCTGCGATTCTCGACTCTGCAACGCATCGTGACGGGCGGCTCAGCGGCGCCGCACGCCTTGGTGGCGACGCTGTGCGAGCGCTACGGTATCGACATGCGGCAGGGTTGGGGGATGACCGAGACCGTCGCGGTCGCCACCTTGAGCTGCCCGGACTCGGAGCAGATGACGCGGCCGCCGGCCGAGAGACACGCGGTGATCGCCAAGCAGGGCAAATCCGTATTCGGCGTGGAGATCAAAGTCGTGGACGAACAGGGCGCCACGCTGCCGCGCGACGGCAAGTCGCAGGGCGAGGTGATGATTCGCGGGCAGTGGATCGTGAGCGGCTACTACAAGAGCGATTCATCGCCGCTGCGGGACGGATGGTTTCCCACCGGCGACATCGCCACCATCGATGCACACGGCACCATGCAGATCAGAGATCGCGTCAAGGATCTGATCAAGACCGGGGGTGAATGGATCAGTTCGATCGATCTGGAAAACGCCGCCGCCGGCCATCCGGCCGTGGCCGCGGCGGCCGTCATCGGGGTAAAGCACGCGAAATGGCAGGAGCGGCCGCTGCTGTTCGTCGTACGCAAACCGGGCCAGAATGTGCAGCGGGAGGAGATTCTGGAATTTCTGTCGCAGCGGGTTGCCCGGCTGTGTGTTCCCGACGATGTGATATTCCTGGATTCGCTGCCCGTCGGCGGCACGGGCAAGGTGCAGAAGGCGGCGCTTCGAGAAAAGTACGGCGATGTGTTTTCTTAAGCGGAAGGAGCGGTCAACATGCTGATGCCAACTATGCGCGGAATCGCCGCGACTCTGTTCGTCGCCGTTTGTTGGACGGCGTGTCCCATCGTTTCCCAAGCGGCGGACGATCCGCCCTCGGATGTGGGCTCGAAGGTCTCGGCCGGCGCCAAAAGCGTCGCCGAGGCGGTCAAGCGCGACGCCAAGGTCGTGGCGCAAAAAGCGAAAGAGGGCGCCAAGCAGGTGGCGGCGTCGAGCAAAGAGATCGCTCACCACGTCGCCGCCTCGAGCAAGCAGGGAGCCCACGATGTCGCGGACGCGGCCAAGAAGGGCGCGCAGAAAACTCGCGCTGCGTTCAAATCCGACGGCGCCGGCAAGGACGGCGCCGGCAAGCAGGACAAGCCTGAGAGCGGCTCGGATCATAAGCCGCAGCGATGACCGACAAGGGGCGGGTTATCACTCGCCCATGCCGCAGCGACGCATGAGCGAATTTGCGATGCGCGCGATTTTTCCTCGTTTGCCGCCGCGCCGGTGCGCAGTTATCGTCGCAGCATGCACCTACGATCCACATTGCGAATGAACACCGTGTCGCTGCCCTTGATTGCGATATCCGCGATCGCCCTGCTGGCTTCGAGCGCCGACGCGGCCCCGCCGCCCAAGCGCACGGTCTCGCTGACCCAGGATCCTCTGGTCATGCGTCTGAACAAGGACGAGTTCCGCATTGTGTTCGGCATCGACGGCGAGCGATGCGGAGCGCAGGGCTGCAGCGGTCTCATCCGCTACCGCGTCGATTGGAAGACTCAGGACGGCACGGCCCGATCGGAGATCAGGCACGTGAACTACACCATCCTGCCGAGCGCCGGCCGCACCATCGCCGTTGACCGCCAGTTCTTCGACACCGCCGAAGGCCAGCACACCACCGATGTGGTGAAGGTGAGCGTCGACTCGATAACCTGCTCGGGCATCGCCAGCCTGTAGCACTAAGCGGGAACGCGATCGCCCCGCCATTCCCAACACCTTCGGATTGCCCGTTCACCCTTGAGCGACGGGGTGCAGGTGGCTGCGGTAGTGCGCGCCGCGAGCCGCATAGTTCGCGGCGATCTTGACGAGATTCTGGCGTTCTTCGGCGGTGAGTTCGCGTACCACCTTGGCCGGCGCGCCGAGAATCAGCGTGCCGTCCGCGAAGACCTTGCGCTCGGTGATGACGGCGCCGGCACCGACCAGACAGCCCTTGCCGATGATCGCGGCGTTCAGCACCACGGCCTGAATTCCTATCAGTGAGCCGTCGCCCACGGTGCAGCCGTGCAGCATGGCCTGATGGCCGACGGAAACATCGACTCCGACATTGAGCGGAAAGCCGGGATCCGTGTGCAGCACCGCTCCGTCCTGCACATTGCTGCCACGACCGATGCTGATGATCTCGTTGTCGCCGCGCAAGACCGCGCCGAACCACACGCTGCTGTGGTCGGCGAGAATCACTTTGCCGATGACCGAGGCGTTGGGAGCCACATAGGCGCTGGCCGCGATCGTCGGGGATGAATGCCCCAACCTGTAAACAGTCATACGGCCTCCGTTGCTATCATCGACACCGAATGAATGAGATCCCAACACAGACCGCAGACCGGCCGCAAGGCTGGTTCGCGGTTTTAGGGCGCCTGTGGCTGTTGAGGCCGGTGACATCGGCACCCTCCCGGGGATGGGCGCGAGCCATCCTGATCATGGCCGCGGCGTGGCTGTCGGTGTGGGTGGTCGTCGACCGGTGGCTATCGCAGCCGGATCCGCAATTTATCGCCGGCGGAATACCCGTGCTCGGTTGGTACGCGCTGGCAATCTTAGGTTTGGCGGCGCTGCTGCGCTGGCGGGCACATCCTGCGCCTAATTTCGGGCCGACGCTTGCACTGGCGATGGGTGCGGTTCCATTGCCGCTGCTGTTCACGAGCGTGGTGGCGGTGTATCTCGATCCGTCCTGGTTCTTGGCCGCAGCCGCCGCCGTGGCTGCCTATACGCTGTTGTACCTGGCGCGCGGATTGCACGCCATGACGGGGTATACCCAGCGCACGGCCGCCTGCGCCGGTTGCGTGTTCATCCTGGCTTTCGGCTGGTTCAGCGACGCCATAGACGCCATTCCCGATGTGTGGGCACCAACCGAAGCGCGAACCGCCCAGGCCGGCAGCGATGCCGTCGATGCCGAGTCCGTTCTTTTCGAGCAGGCCGACCGCATCGATCGAGCGCTCGAGGCGGTGGGACGGGGGAATTCGCCGAAGCCGCGGGCGTTCTTTGTCGGGTTCGCCGGGGTCGGCGAGGAGAAGGTATTCGCGCAGGAAATCGGGCTGGCATCGCGAGTGCTCGGAGAGCGGTATGACGTCGGCAACCGAAGCGTGTCGCTGATCAACGATCAACGTGACCTGGAGCGGGCGCCGCTCGCGACCGTGTCGGGCTTGAGGTACGCCCTGGCGGGCCTGGCGTCGCGCATGAATCTCGACCGGGACGTGCTCATCCTGTCGATTTCCTCGCATGGCTCCGAGGATCCGGCCATCGTCGTTTCCAATTCGCAGCTCCCGCTCGACGATCTGACCGACGAGGATCTCGCCGATGCCTTGCGCGAATCCGGCATCAGGTGGCGCGTCATCGTCATCTCGGCGTGCTATGCGGGCGCCTTCATTGAACGGTTGATCGACCCGCAAACCATCGTCATCACCGCGGCTGCGGCCGATCGCACCTCATTCGGCTGCTCCAACGATCGCGATCTGACTTATTTCGGCGAGGCGTTCTATCGCGACGCCTTGCCGGGCGCGCGCTCGCTGCGCGATGCCTTCGAGACGGCCAAGGTGACCATCGGCGCGCGGGAGCGCAGCGAACACGTCACTCCGTCGGAACCCCAAGCGTATTTCGGCGCGAAAATGGAGGCGAAGCTTGCCGCGATGACTCAGGCTCAGCCCTGATTACAGGCGGAATTTACCCGCATCGCGGAATATTCCCCGCGGCGGCCATCGGGGGCACAGGGATTCCACCACGCACATGAGATCGTCGAGCGCTTCGTACGGCTCACGCTTGGCGAATATGGGCACGGTAACGCCGCCCCCGGCAGCGATGGGCGCTTCCGAGCCGGCATTCGATTTCTGGTCATTCTGCGGCATTCAACAACTCGGCGAGAAGCGGCTCGCGTCCAAATATGCGGAAATATTCCCGAATCTCGTCCATGTTCAGCGCGGCGCGATTGGCGCGCAGCAACGCGCGAATATCCTCCAGATCCTGCGTCCGCCGGGGATCGTTCACCAAGCCTTGGAGCTTGAAGCCGATCAATCCTTCCGTGCTGATGACCCGTAGGACCCCAAAAGCGGTCCGGTGTTCCGCCGCATCCGCGAGCAAGCGGCGCGCAATCGGCCGGCTCGCGAACAAAAAATCAACCCTCTCATCGCCGCGCAGATAATTTGCCGCCTCGGCGCTGCGGTGAGCGCAGCTATATCCCAGATTGGCGAGCGCCGCGTGGATTCGGTCTGCGGCGTCGGCGTCGGTCAAGAGATCGACATCCTGCGTTGCACGAATCACGTTGTGAGAGGCCAGCGCGAGCCCGCCGATCAGCGCAAACCGGGCCTCCATTGAGTTCAGCGCGCCAATGACTTCCTCGATTTGCTTTCCGAGCCGGGACACGGAAGCCATTGGGGCTCAATTCTCGTCGTCGTAAATGATGATCGACAGCATCCGAATCGGGACTTTGTCCAGGGTCTCGGGGCCGTGCGGAACGTCGCCGCGGAAACTCAGGGAATCGCCCGGCCCCAGCGGATAGCTGTGGCTGCCGTGGCGGTAGGTCAGGGAGCCCGCGAGGAGGTAGATGAATTCGGTGCCGGGATGCTGAAAACCCGGAAACACCTCGCTCTTGTCGGTGAGAGTCACGAGAAAAGGCTCGAACGACTTTCGCGGGCCGCGTTGCGCGGCCAGTAGATGATAGGTGTGGCCGCGGCGAGTTCCGCGCCGCACCACCTCCAGCCCCTGGCCGGCCGGCACCCGCTGCGCCCCTTCGTCGTCGCCGCCCAATTGCTGCAGCAGCAGCGCCGGTCGCACGCCGAGCGCACCGGCGAGCGCAACCAGGGTTTCCAAGCTGGGGGTGACGTGCCCGGTCTCGAGACGGCTGAGCATTCCCGCGCTGATCCCGGCGGAGGTCGCGACATCCGTCAGCGTCAAGTCCTGGCTCTCGCGCACGCGCCGCGCGACGGCGCCGAGTTGCCGGCCAACATGGCCGGAGTTGATTGCCGATACCGGGCCCGGCTTCGGGTTTTTGGGTGAACGCGCCACGCGAGGCCTCTTTGATATCCTAAAGGTCACGCACGGATTGCAGCTTCCATGCGCCTGCAAGTCAATTTACACTGCACGCAATAAATTTGCACTACAGTAACTGACATGCTATTTATTTCCGATGCCTGCGCTCTCCCCTCGCCCGCCTCGCGCTCTCCGTCGGCGCGGCGGCCGCCTGGCGAGCGCCGTTCGATCGAGAATATGATACGGGCTCCTCGCCTCGGGGGGCGAGTCCTTCCCAAATAAACTTCGATTCAAAGCCAGAGGATACGAGCATGGCGCGCGACCCAAAACACGACATTCTGTTTCAGCCGATCAAAATCGGCCCCAAAACGCTGCGCAACCGGTTCTATCAGGTGCCGCATTGCATCGGCGCCGGTTCCGACAAGCCGGGCTTCCAGGCCGCGCATCGATCGCTGAAGGCCGAGGGAGGCTGGGCTGGAATCAACACCGAGTATTGCTCGATCCATCCCGAATCGGACGACACGCACCGCTTGTCGGCGCGCATCTGGGACGCCGGGGATGTGCGCAACCTGCGCGCCATGACCGATCACATCCATAAATTCGGCTCCCTCGCCGGAGTGGAGCTTTGGTACGGCGCGTCGCATGCGCCTTGTATGGAGTCGCGCGCGACGCCGCGGGGCCCCAGTCAGTACGCCTCCGAGTTCGAGACCCTCACCTACTGCAAGGAAATGGACTTGGACGACATCGCCATGGTCCAGCAGTACTACGTGGACGCCGCACTGCGCTCCCGCGACGCCGGCTTCGACATCGTCTATGTCTACGGTGCGCACTCCTACCTGCCGCTGCAATTTCTTTCGCCCTACTACAACAAGCGCAAGGACAAGTACGGCGGCTCGCTGGAAAATCGCGCGCGCTTCTGGCTCGAGACCTTGGAAAAAGTCCGCCGCGCCGTGGGCAACGACACGGCCATCGCCACCCGCTTCGCCGTCGATACGCTCTACGGCGACGCCGGCGTCGAAGTCGAGAATGACGGCATGAAGTTCATCGCCCTGGCCGACCCTCTGGTCGATCTGTGGGACGTGGATGTGGGCGACATCGCCGAGTGGGGCGAGGACGCCGGGCCGTCCAGATTCTACCAACAGGGCCACCAGGTTCCCTGGACCCGATTCGTCAAACAGGTGGCCAAGAAGCCCGTGCTCGGCGTCGGCCGTTTCACCGATCCGGAGAAGATGACCGAAATCGTCACCAAGGGCATCGCCGACATCATCGGCGCGGCGCGCCCCTCGATCTCCGATCCCTGGCTGCCGAAGAAGATCGAGGAAGGCCGCTACGACGACATCCGCGTCTGCATCGGCTGCAATGTATGCATTTCACGCTGGGAAATCGGCGGCCCGCCGATGATTTGCACCCAGAATGCCACCGCCGGCGAGGAATATCGCCGCGGCTGGCACCCGGAAAAATTCCCGAAGCGCGGCTCCGAGGATTCCATATTGGTGGTCGGCGCCGGCCCTTCGGGCTCCGAGTGCGCCCGCGTGCTGATGGAGCGCGGCTATACCGTTCACCTGTACGACACGGCGGCGAAGATCGGCGGCCATTTGAACTCCGTCATCACGCTTCCGGGCCTCGGCGAGTGGGGCTATCACCGAGACTATCGCGAGCTGCAGATCAACAAGCTGGTGAAGAAGAACAAGCAATCTCAGGTGGCGCTCGGCCAGAAGCCGATGACGGCCGAGGCGGCCCTCGCCTACGGCGCCGAGAAAATCGTGGTCGCCACCGGGTCCTCGTGGAATACGGACGGCACCAATTGCCTGAGCCATGACCCCATCCCCGGCGCGGACGCCTCGCGGCCGGATCAGCTCACGCCGGAACAGGTGCTCGAAGGCAAGAAGCCCATCGGCAAGCGCGTCGTGATCCTGAATGCCGACACCTACTTCATGGCGCCGAGCTTGGCGGAGAAATTGGCGGTGGCCGGACACGACGTCACCATCGTAACCGGCGTGCATCTCGCGAACTACATGCACTTCACGCTCGAGTACCCCAACATGATGCGGCGCATGCACGAGCTGCACATCAAGGAAGTGCACAATGCCTTCGGCTCGAAGATCGAAAAGGGGCGCCTCGAGGTGTACGACATTTTCGGCGACGGCTCGAAGCGCACCTACAAGGGCCGCGGTCAACTTCCGCGCGATGTCAACAAAAGCCAGCGCTGGGTGGAATTCGACTCGCTGGTGCTGGTCACCGGCCGGCATTCCCACAACAGCCTGTACACGGAGCTCAAGGCGCGCCAGGGCGAATGGCAGAAGAACGGCGTTAAAGATGTGTACCTGATCGGGGACGCCGAGGCGCCGCGTCTCATCGCCGATGCCACCTTCACCGGCCACCGGCTGGCACGAGAGATCGAGGAGTCCAAGGCGCAGCAGCCGCTGCCGTACAAGCGCGAAGTCGCGGTGTGGGGCGCCGCGCACATGCCCGGCGGTAAATTCGAGCTCGAATACAAGACTTAAGCAGGGGAGCCTGTTTGAGCATTCCCGTGAGCCGCACCGACGCCGTCACTCGGATCCTTTTCGAGGCGTTCGGAAAAGCCGAGGTGCGGCTCTTCTACCTGATCGGCTACGCCGCGATCGCGGTGTTTTTCTATGGCGCGTACGTGCAGGTGCGCAAGTACCGCCGCGGCGCGGCGTTGAAGCTCGAAGGCGGGCTGTGGAAGCGGCTCGGCGACATGCTGTCCGCCGTGCTGAGCCATCGCACCATCGAGCGCCGCGACCGGGGAGCGGGCGGCGCGCATCGGCTTATTTTCTATGGATTCATGCTGCTGTTCGCCGGTACCGCGACCATCACCCTGCAATACGACATTCTCGAGCCCCTGTTCGGGATCCGCTTCTGGTACGGCGAGTTCTACCTGGTGTTCTCCCTGGTTCTGGATGTCGCCGGCGTCGCGCTCATCGCAGGCCTCGTATACATGATGTATCGGCGCGGCTGGATGCGGCTGCCGAAGCTCGACTATGCGAGACCGGACCGCGTGCCGGGCGATCCGGATTTCGATCGGCCGCAGTACCGCCGCGAAGACTGGGCCTTTCTCTGGATTCTCCTGATCATCGGCGTCACGGGCTATGTGCTGGAAGCGGCCAGGCTGGTTTGGCTGCAGGACCGCGCCGACGTCTGGGACACGCGCTGGTGGTCGCCCGTCGGCGCCGCGGTCGCCGAGGCTCTCAGCGCGCTAGGTCTGAGTGCCCATGCGGGCGGCGTACTGCGGCACGGCCTGTGGTGGTTTCACGGATTGATCGCGCTCGTCCTCATTGCGCTGATTCCCTTCACCAAGGTGAAGCACATATTCACCGCGGCGGCCTCGTTGATGGTGCGCGACCCGCTCGCCGCGCAGCGCCTGCCGCGCGTGCCTGAGTCGCAGGCCGAAGCCGGTGCCGCGAAGATCACCGATTTCAATTGGAAGCAGCTGCTGAACCTCGATGCCTGCACCAAGTGCGGACGCTGCCACGAAGCCTGCCCGGCCCGCGCAGTCGGCGCCCCGCTCTCGCCCCGCGACGTCATCTTGAGCCTGCGCGAATTTGCCAAGGCCACGCTCGAATCCGGCGTCGTACCGGAGGCCGCCGAACTCGACATTCACGGCAAGGCACCCGGGCAGGTGGCCATGGAAACCCTATGGTCCTGCCGCACCTGCATGGCCTGCGTGGAGATTTGTCCGGTTGCCGTGGAGCACGTGCCCATCATCGTGCAGATGCGGCGCAAGCTGGTCGAGGACGGCGCCATGGATCCGCTGCTCACCAAGACGCTGCAGACCATTCACAAGACCGGCAATTCATTCGGCGAGTCGAAGCGCAAGCGCGGTTCCTGGAGCAAGGCCCTGCCATTCCCGGTCAAGGACGCGCGCAAGGAGCCGGTGGACGTGCTCTGGTTCGTCGGCGACTACGCCTCTTTCGACCCGCGCAATCAAAAAGTCTCGCAGCTCTTCGCCACGCTGCTGCGCGAGGCCGGCGTCGACTTCGGCATCCTCTACGACGGTGAATCGAACGCCGGCAACGACGTGCGCCGGGTGGGCGAGGAGGGCCTGTACGAGGTGCTGGCCACCGCCAACGTGAGCGCGCTGTCGAGCGCCTCCTTCAAGAGCATCGTCACCACCGATCCTCACTCCTTCAACACCATTCGCAACGAATACCCCGATTTCGGCGGCAAGTACCAGATCCAGCATTACACGACGCTGCTCAAGCAGTCGTTCGCCGAGGGACGGCTGCGCGTGGCGAATCCGCTGAAGTACCGAGTAACATTTCACGATCCCTGCCACCTCGGCCGATTCAACAAGGGCTATGAGGCGCCGCGGGAACTGCTGGCATTGCTCGGCTGCGAGCTCGTGGAGATGGGCCGCTGCCGGGCGAACTCTTTCTGCTGCGGGGCCGGCGGCGGCAGGATTTGGGTCCCCGACCCCGTGGGCACCGAGAAGCCGGCGCAGAATCGGATCAAGGAGGCGGCTGCCATTCCGGGCCTCGAGGTCTACGTAGTCAGCTGCCCGAAGGATCTCACCATGTTCGAGGATGCAGTCAAAACCACCGGCAATGAGGGCAAATTCGTGGTCAAGGAACTCATAGAACTCGTTCGCGAGGCGACCGTTGCGCGCAACGTCGAAGCAGTGACGGCATGAAGATATTGGTGGCCGTCAAGCAGGTCGCGGCGCTCGATGAAGATTTCGAGATCCGCGCCGATGGGCGCGATGTGGAAGCGGATTTTCTGATTCGCGATCTGAACGAATGGGACGACTTTTCCTTGGAAGAGGCCGTCAAGATCAAGGAGGCCGCCGCCGAACCGGTGGAAGTCGTCGCGGTGTCGGTGGGACCCGAGGAAGTCGACGAGTCGTTGCGAAAATGCCTGGCCAAGGGCGCCGACCGCGCGGTACGCATCTGGGATGCGGCCGTCGAAGGCTCCGATTCAATCGCCATCGCGCGCATCCTCGCGGCAGCTGCCAGGCGCGAGGCGCCGAACCTGCTGTTCGCCGGCGTGCAATCCTCCGATCAGTCCTTCGCGTCGACCGGCATCGCGGTCGCGGGGCTTCTGGGCTGGCCCCACGCAGCGGTGGTCAGCGCCCTCTCCTACTCTCCTGGGGCGAAGTCCGCGGTGTTGCGCCGCGAGCTCGAGGGTGGACTGTTGCATGAAATCGAAATCCAATGCCCCGCGGTGCTCACCATTCAGCTCGGCATCAATACGCCGCGCTACGCCTCGCTGCGAAGCATCAAACAGGCCGCCGCGAAGCCCATCGAGGTGCTGTCTTTGGCGGACGTGGGTTTGAATGCCGGCGATGTGGGTGAAGCGGGCTCGCTGTCGCGGGTGCGTCGAATGTACATTCCGGAACGGGGCCGGGCGCAGCTCATCGAGGGAGACGCGGCAGCCCAAGCGGCGCGCCTCGCTGAAATCATTCGCGAATTCACGGGGGGTTCCGTATGAGCGGCATCCTTGTGATTGCCGAACAGCGGCGCGGCGAGCTTCGCCCGGTCTCCCAGGAATTGGTGGGAGCCGCGATCGGCCTGCGCCGCGCGGGCGACGAAGTGGCGGTGGCAATTTTGAGCGACGCTCCGGATCGGTTCGTGGCGCCGTTGAGCGTCGCGGGAGTCGACGAGATCGTGACCGTGAAGACCGCTTCGCCCGAGTTCGACCCGGACGCCTTCGACTCCGCGGTGGGCGCGCTGATCGCCGCGCGCGCCCCGGATGTCGTGTTGGCCGCGCACAGCGTCGATTCCTTCGGCTATGCGGCGGCGCTCGCAACCCGCCTCGGCATGGGGTTCGCCACGGATGTGTTCAAGGCCGAGCGCATCGACGGTGAGCTGGTGGCGACCCGCGGGGGTTATGGCCAGAAGGTCAATGTCGAAGTGGACTTTCCCGGCCGGGCGACGGTGCTGCTCTGTGTTCGCGGCAATGTGTTCAAGCCCCCGGAGCCATCCGCCTCCCCGCGGGTCACGTCCTTCGCAGCGCCGCCGGTGATGAGCCGTTCAAAGGGGCGCGAATTCATCGAATTGAGCGGGGGCGACGACGTGGACATGGCCGCCGCCGAGTTCATCCTGACCATTGGCCGGGGAATCGGCGAGGAATCCAAGGTACCGCAATTCCGCGAGTTGGCGGATGCCGTCGGCGCGACCCTGGGGTGCTCGCGGCCCATCGCGGATGCGGGCTGGCTGCCGAAGAGCCGCCAAGTCGGGCAGTCCGGCAAGACTGCGAGCGCCTGCAAGCTGTACATCGCCATGGGCGTTTCCGGCGCGATTCAGCATCTGGCGGGCATGAAGCACGTCGGCACCATCGTTGCCGTCAACAGCGACGCCGAAGCATCGATTTTTGGGGTGGCAAAATATGGCATTGTGGGAGACATCTTTGAGGTTGCCGATGAACTACGAAAACTATTTTGAATTTCGCGCGCAGCGCGTGAGGACGTCATGAGCGCAGCAGCGGATGTGGCCGCCGTTGACGCGGGCGCCAAGAGCGCGGGCCTGGAACGCGGAATCGACTGGACGGGAGCCTTCTGGGTGGCCAGCGGTGTTCCGCCGCTCGTCCTCTTCTCCATCGGCGCGGTGGCTGCGACCGTGGGCAAGCTGTCCTGGGTCATATGGACAGCCTCGATTGCCATGGGGTTCATTCAATCCTTCACCTACGCCGAAATCGCGGGGCTGTTTCCCAACAAGGCGGGCGGTACGTCGATTTACGGCGCGATTGCCTGGGTACGCTACGGAAAACTCGTGGCACCCATCTCGGTGTGGTGCAACTGGTTCGCCTGGTCGCCGGTTCAGGCCACGGGCTCGGCGCTCGCAGCCGGCTACATATTGAGCGGCTTGTTCGCGCCCGATGCGGCGATCAATACCTGGCAGCTGAGCTTGCTCGATCTCGGTTTCCTCAAGACGGGCTTGAGCTTGCGCATCAATTCCGTGTTCGTGCTGGGCGCCGTCATCTTGCTGGCGGTCAAATTCATTCAGGACGGCGGCATCCTGCGATCGGCGAATACCACGAAGATCCTCGGGATATCGGCGATGATTCCGCTGCTGTTGATCGGCATCGTGCCGCTTCTGACCGGCGACATCGTCAAAGCCAACTTCTTTCCGCTCGCCCCCCTGGCGCATGACGTCATGGGACGCGTCACCGATGGCACCTGGAACATGGCGGGTATCACGGTGTTTGCCGCGGGCATGTTCCTCGCCGCCTGGTCCACCTACGGATTCGAGACGGCGGTGTGCTACACCGGAGAATTCAAGAATCCCAAAACCGACACCTTCAAGGCCATCTTCTATTCCGGACTGCTGTGCGTGGTGGTCTACACCCTGGTGCCGTTCGCGTTCCAGGGTTATCTGGGCTTGGGCACCTTGGTGCATCCCGCGGTCGTCGATGCGGCCGGCAATGTCACCACAGCCGCGGAATACAGCGGCATGCTGGCGCCGGATATTTACAGCGGCATGGGAGTCGCCTCCGTCATGGCGAGAATGGTGCACGCCGGCCAGTTCATCGGCGCGGTCGTGGTGGTCATGCTGATACTGGCACTCGTGCTCTCGCTCATGACCTCCATGGCGGGCTCCTCGCGCACGCTCTATCAGGCGTCGCTGGACGGATGGCTGCCGAAATACCTGGCCAAGGTCAATTCCCACGGCGCGCCGACCAACGCCATGCTCACCAATTTGGGCTTCAACCTCGTGCTGCTGCTGCTGTCCGATTCGGTGTTCGTCATCGGCGCCGCCAACATCGGCTATCTCATATTCAACTTCCTGAACTTGAACGCCGGTTGGATCCATCGGATGGACCGGCCCCGTCAAGAGCGACCGTGGCGCGCGCCGACCTGGATTCTCGCCGCCGGTGCGGTGCTGTCCTTCGTGAATCTCGCCTTCATGGGATTCGGAGCCGACGTGTACGGCGCCGGAACTCTCAAGACCGGCCTGGTATTCGCCGCCCTCATCGTGCCGGTGTTCGTCTACCGCCACTACATTCAGGACAAGGGATCCTTTCCGAAGGACATGGCGGACGACCTCGAAACGGTGAACGGCGAACGCATCGTCAAGCGCGCCGGCATCTGGCCCTACGTCGTCCTCGTATTGGGAATAGCTGTGGTCGCCGTCACGCATCGGCTGGCGGTCTATTAAATGCTGGTCACCGGTATCAAGAGCAAGCCCGTGTACGCGCCGCTGCAGGCGGACACCCGCGGGCGCTACCATTTGATGGTGGGGATGGGCGTGGGCGCCGCTCCGCTGCTGCGGGTGATTGCCGAGATGAGATCCGCTGCGGCGCACTCGTTGAAGCACACGCGGGTACTGTACGTGCCCGACTCCGGCGGCAGTGAGGGCGGAGGCACAGGCGGCGGCGCGGGAATCGACGAGTTCAGGAGCGCCGCGGTCGGCGAGGTGCGGGTCTTCGAGGGGACACCCGCCCTGCTCGAGAAGTTCAGGGCCACCTTGAGCGAGTCCTCGATGGGCACCCGCCTCTATGTCGCGGGACCGGAGAGCTTCATCGGCCTCGTCATGAAAATCGCGCTCGAGTTCAATCTCAACAAGGACGAGATCCGCGCTGAAGAATGCGGCACCTTGGCGCGGCGCATCTACTGCATTCACTGCCGCGCCACCACCGAGCAGGTGCGAACCAACATTGTCCGCTGCGTCGGCTGCGCGCGCTGGCTTTTGGTTCGCGACCATTACTCGCGCCGCCTCGCGGCCTACATGGGGGTCATGGTGGATGCCGAAGCGCCGGGCGAGCTGCCGCCCGTCAAAGAGGTTTTCCTGTGAGCGATGAGCAGACAGTCGCGGTCGAAGTCGTCGGCATCGAGCAGGTGACGCCGCTGATCAAGCATTTCAAATTGGCGCCGGTCGGCGGCGGGACCCTGCCGGTTTTCTCCGGCGGCTCGCACATCATCGTGGTCATGCGGGGCGCGGATCGCGTCCACAAGAATCCGTACTCATTGCTGGGCTCGCCCTCGGAGTTGGACACCTACGAGATCGGCGTGCGGCGGATGGAAGAATCTCGCGGCGGTTCGCACTTCATGCACGACCAGGTGGTGGTGGGCAGCCGGCTGGAGATAGCGCATCCGATTAATTTGTTCGGCCTCGACAAGATCGCCCGCAAACACGTGCTGATCGCCGGCGGCATCGGCATCACGCCCTTTCTCGCGCAGCTCGAGGATTTGCACGGCGGCGGCGTGCCCTATGAGCTGCACTACTCCGTGCGGTCGCACGAGCACGCCGCGTTCCTCACGCGGCTGCACCGCCGCGAGGGCGAAAGACTTCACATGTACTACGACAGTGAAGGACAGATGATCCCTTTCGAGACGCTGCTCGCGAATCAGCCCCTGGGCACGCATGTGTACGTGTGCGGTCCCGCCGGCATGATCAAGCACGTCATCGCCACGGCCCAGTCCTGCGGTTGGCCCGACAGCCACATTCATTGGGAGCAGTTCAGCGCACCGCCCGTCGGCGACGCCTTCGAGGTGTTCCTTGCCCGCTCCCAGTTGAGCGTGCACGTGCCGCCCGACCAGAGCCTGCTCGAAAGCATCGAAGCGGCCGGAGTGGAAGTACCCTATCTGTGCCGGGGCGGCGTTTGCGGCTTCTGCCACACACGCGTGCTCGAGCTCGACGGAACGCTGGTGCACAACGATCATTTCCTATCGGACGCGGACAAGGCCAAGGGCAAGAGCATCATGCCCTGCGTGTCGCGGGCACAGTGCAAGCGGCTGGTACTCGACCTGTAGGAGCGCACCATGAATATCGACAAGCCAGATCTTAATCGGCACGCCTCGCGCCGCCTCACTGTCGGGGTCGCATCGACCCCGTTGACAGTCCGCCCGGAGGGCGTAACGTGAGCGCCGTTTTCAAACCCGACGAGACCTTCCGCGACGACTTCACTTACCGCAACAGCCCGCAGGCCATCCGGCGCTTTCCTCTGCCGTTCGCCGAAGACACCTACATGTATTCGGTGAACATCGAACCGCATCTACCGGGCCCCAAGGGCTCAGTCGTGGAATTCGCCTTCGATGTGGACGAACACTACGTCGCCGAATGCCGCGAACGGGCCATCGTGCTGGAGTCGGAGCCCCTGCGGTATCAGGCACTGCCCCACATGATGAGTTCGCAGTGGGATTGCCTGGAACTCATCATGGAGTCGCTCGCCAGGGACTACCCGGCGCACTTCGCGCTCTCCCGCCAAGGAAAGCGCTGGCATTGGATCAATCGCCCCTTGGGACTGGATCAGCATTTCACCTTCGGCGATGCCTCGACGCTGCCGCGCGAACCCCTCGACTACATCACCCGCCAGGCCCAGGGCGACTTCGTGGTGATGGATCAGCGCGAAGGAGATCTGTGGGCCGAGGCCGGCATGGTGACGACCCAGGCCGACTGGTCGCTGGACTTCGATGTCGGGATGACCTTCAAGGAATGGCACGGCCCCGTTCCGCTGGCGCACGAACTCGGCGTATTCGATCGGGCGCTGAAATTCCTGCTCAATCTTCGGCTGGGCCAGCCCGTGAGAAGGCTCAATTGGACCATGACCGTCCACCCCCGCCTGGACACCTCGCCGGAAAATTATCCGAAGTGGGGGCCGGACCGCGCCGGCGTGACGCCGCAGAACGCGGGCGATCTCGTGCATCTGCGCGTGGAACTGCAGGGGCTGTGGCGGTTGCCGCGCAGCAACGGCATCGTATTCGGCATTCGCTGCTATCTGATCAGCCTGCGCGAATTGGCCACGGTGCCCAAATGGGCCCGCCGGGTCCATCGGGTCTTGAAGGAATTGCACCCCGCGCTGGTCGACTACAAGGGACTGACGCGTTATCGGGATGCGGCGGTGGAATGGCTGGCGCCGTTCGACGACGGCGCGCCCACCACCCCCGGCCCCGCGCCGGAATGACTCCGGCGGATGCACAACCATTGACACACTCTGGAGACAATCATGGCACTTAGTTGGCGTACTTCCGTTCTGGCCGATCGGCATCGGGCACTTGGATCGAAGCTCGAGGATTGGAACGGCATGGGCACGGCGTGGACCTATGCGAAGGACGTGGCCCAGGATCACGTGGCCATCCGCACCAAGGCGGGACTCATGGATGTGTCGGGCCTGAAGAAGCTGTACCTGGTCGGGCCGCATGCCTCGGCGGTGCTGAACTATGCCACGTCCCGCGATGTCACCAAGATCTATCCCGGTAAGTCAGCCTACGCCTGCATGTTGAACGACGCCGGCTACTTCATCGAAGACTGCATCCTGTATCGATTGGGTCCCAATTCCTGGATGGTGGTGCACGGCAGCGGCGCGGGACACGAGACCCTGACCAAGTACGTCGTCGGTCGCAACGCCGCCATGATCGTCGACGACGACTTGCACGATCTGTCGCTGCAAGGGCCCGTGGCCGTCGACTTTCTCGCCAAGCACGTTCCCGGGGTTCGCGATCTCAAATACTTTCATCACATGCCGGCGACTTTGTTCGGCCGCCCCGTGACGATCTCGCGAACCGGCTATACCGGCGAGCGCGGCTACGAAATCTTCTGCAAGGGCGACGATGCGGGACTCATCTGGGACACCATCCTTGCCGAGGGCAAGCCGCTCGGCATCATCCCCACCTGCTTCACGACCCTGGATTGGCTGCGGGTCGAGAGCTATCTCTTGTTCTATCCCTACGACATGTCGCAAATGTATCCCTTCGACAAGGATCCGCCAGGTGACAGCCTGTGGGAACTCGGGCTCGACTTCACCGTCAGTCCCGGCAAGAACGATTTCAACGGCGCCGACGCGCACAGTCGTTTGAAGGGCAAGGAGCGCTTCAAGATCTTCGGCTTACTTGTGGACGGCAAGGCTCCCGCGGACATGGGCGACCCGGTGTATTCCGGCAACAAGAAAGTCGGCGTCGTTACCTGCGCCATGGTGTCGAGCCTGACCGGCAAGTCCATGGCCATCGCCCGCCTGGATGTCCCGGTCGCGGTCCACGGCACCCGGCTCGAGATTCGCGGCAAGAACGTCAAGGGCCCCGCGACGGCGCACACGCTGCCCTTCGACGATGTGGACAAGAAGAAGCGCACGGCGGTGGGCTGACATGCAAACCCGGCTCTTGATCGATGGAATATTGGTCGCCGGCGAAGGCGCGGCAGAGCGCATATTGGATCCCGCGACCGGCCGATGCATTGCGCAGGTCCCGGAGGCCTCGCCGGCCCAGGTGAATGCCGCGGTGGCCGCGGCCGAAGCGGCGTCGGCCGCCTGGGCGCAGACCGTGCCGAAGGACCGTGCGGCACTGCTGCTGCGGCTCGCCGACCGAATCGAGGCGGACGGCGCCGCGTTCGCCAAACTGGAATCCGACAATACGGGCAAGCCGCTCGCCGCGGCGCTCAACGACGAAATCCCGGCGATCGCCGATGTGTTTCGCTTCTTCGCCGGCGCGGCGCGCGTCCAGCACGGAGCGCTGGCGGGTGAATATCTGCCGGGCTACACCAGCATGATTCGGCGCGATCCGGTGGGCGTGGTCGCCTCGATCGCGCCCTGGAATTACCCCTTGATGATGGCTGCGTGGAAGCTTGGACCGGCGCTCGCGGCCGGCAACACCGTGATATTGAAACCCTCCGAACAGACGCCGCTGACGGCGCTGAAGCTCGGCGAGATCCTTGCAGAACTCTTCCCCAAGGGGGTCGTCAACATCGTTTGCGGCCGCGGCGACAGCGTGGGCGCGCCCCTGGTTTCGCATCCGCGGGTGCGCATGGTGTCGCTCACGGGCGATGTGTCGACGGGCCAGAAGATACTCGCTCTGGCGGCGGGCAATCTCAAGCGCACGCATCTCGAACTCGGCGGCAAGGCGCCGGTGATCGTGTTCGACGATGCGGATCTGGAGGCCGTCGTGTCCGGGGTGCGAACCTTCGGCTTCTACAACGCCGGCCAGGACTGCACCGCGGCCTGCCGCATCTATGCCGGCGGTAAAATCTACGATCGGCTGGTCGCCGACTTGAGCGATGCGGTGCGGTCGCTGAAGGTGGGTTTGCAAGGCGAGGCCGGAGTGGAGATGGGACCGCTGATCTCCGAGGAGCAGCGTACCCGCGTGGCGGGATTCGTCGACCGTGCGGCGGCGCTGCGGCACGTGGAAATCACCGCCGGCGGGAAGACACGCGCGGGCGCAGGGTTCTTTTTCGAGCCCACCTTGGTGGCCGGCACCAGGCAATCCGACGAAATCGTGCAGCGTGAAGTCTTCGGGCCCGTGGTCTCGGTGACTCGGTTCACCGATGCCGATGATGCCGTCGCATGGGCGAACGATTCCGAATACGGCCTGGCCTCCTCGGTGTGGACCCGCGATGTGGCAAAGGCCATGAGCGTGGCCGCGCGGCTGCAATACGGCAGCACCTGGATCAACACCCACTTCATGCTGGTCAGTGAAATGCCGCATGGCGGCTTCAAGCGCTCTGGGTACGGCAAGGATCTCTCTTCCTACGCGCTCGAGGACTACACCGTGCCGCGGCACGTGATGGTGAAGCTATAAGCTTTGGGTTGAGGTGATCGTCGGGGCATCGGCGCGCCGGCGCCGCGGAGTTGCCGCGGGTCAAAAATCGGTGCTGCGGCGGCCCCGCTGTTGGCGGCGCTCCTGTGGCCCCGGATTGGGCCGTCGCAGTCCGGTGAGTTCCTCGGCGCGGCGCGGCGGCCCGCGCCGGTCATCGTAGTGCTTGTACGCGCAGGGGCAAGAACTGCCCGCAACGCATTGGGCCAGCGGCAGACGGGGCGCTTCTTCAGCGAGAAAACGAATACCTCGCAGCGCCCGAGCCGTGTGACAGCTGGCGTTGGTGGTCACGATAGAGACGGCGTGCCAGGGACTGGGCCGATCGGATCCCGACGAGCTGCCCAAGGATGTGCCAGTTCGATGCTTCTTCCACATGAGCGGAACCCACGGCGGCCTTCGAGCACCGCCCGCCTCTATTTGATTCGGTCCAAGGCTAACCCTGAACGGCGGCGGCGGTTATCGCCTGAAAGCGGGTTCAGATTGTCAGACGATTCCTAGGTACAATTGACGCCCATGAGGAAATTTGCAGCCCTTCTCCTGGCGTTGACCGCACTGCCCATCGCGACCCCCGCGGCCCCTGCGACCCCCACGGCCGCCGCGCCGGTCGCCCCTGCTACCCTTACCGCAGCGCCGCCCGGCGAACGGCTGGGCGAGGTGTCCTTCTCCGTGTCCTGTTCAGCGTCGGTACGCGCACCCTTCAGCCGCGGCGTCGCGTTGCTCCACGACTTCTGGTACGACGAAGCCCAGCCGCAGTTCGAACGCATCGCGAAGGCGGACCCTACTTGCGCGATGGCGCACTGGGGCATCGCGATGAGCGTGTTCCATCAAATCTGGGGCCGCCCCGGACCGGATGCCATGAAGCTCGGGCGCAGGGAGTTGCAAGCGGCGCGCGCCCAGCCGGCCAAGACCGCGCGCGAGCGCGAGTACATCGCCGCGCTCAGCAGTTTCTATGAGCCCGAGAATGGTGAATACCAGGCGCGTATCGATCGCTACGCCGCCGCCATGGAGAAGCTCTATGCCCGCTACCGCCAAGACACAGACGCCGGTGCGTTCTACGCGCTGTCGCTGTTGGCTGCGGAAGCGCCGAACGACACCAGCCTCGCCCAGGAACACCGGGCGATGGCGGTACTGAATCCCTTGTTCGCCAAACATCCCGATCACCCCGGCGTGGTTCACTACATCATCCACGCCTGCGATACGCCGTCGCTCGCGCAAGACGGTCTCGCTGCCGCCCGGCATTACGGAGAGATTGCCCCGTCGGGTCCCCACGCGGTGCACATGCCGGGACATATCTTTGCCAGGCTCGGCATGTGGCGGGAGGATATCGACGCCAATCGCGGCTCGGTGGCCGCATCGCAAGCCGCCGAGGCGCGGGGCGAGAGCGGCGTCATGGATCAATTTCACTCGGACGATTTTCTGTTGTACGCCTACTTGCAGAGCGGACAGGACGCCGCCGCCAAGGCGGTGATCGCGGATGTGACGGCCGCGATCGCGCACTTCGAGACCATGCCGAACATGGCCGATCACTACATGGTCGGCATGTTTCCGTACTTTCGCGCGAAGCTGCCGGTCATCTTCGATTTGGAAATGCGCGATTGGAAATCCGCGGCGGCCCTCGAGCCCGTTACCGGTGCGCCTCCTCAAACCCGGACCATGACCTACTGGGCGCGGGCGATTGCCGCGGGACGTCTTCGCCAAGCGCAGCAGGCGCAGGCGGCGCTTGCCGAATACGATGCGCTGCTCGAGCAGATGCGCAAGGGTGACCAGGCCTATATCGCCGACTCGACGGGAACGCGGATTTCGCGCGGTGAGATGCTGGCCTGGGCTGCCTTTGCCGAAGGCAACGCGGCGGATGCCCTGAAACGCATGCGCGACAGCGCCGATCTGCAGGACAAGGTCGGTCAGGGCGAAGTCGACATTCCGGCGCGCGAGATGCTGGCGGATATGCTCATGGACCTCGGGATGCCGCGCGACGCATTGGACGAATACCGCAAGGCGCTGCAATTGAGCCCCAATCGCTTCAACGGACTTTATAATGCCGGCAGGGCCGCAGAGACGCTGGGCGACGCCGCACAGGCGAGGAGCTACTACTCGGCACTGCTCGAATCGACCGATAACGGCGCGCACTCGTCGCGCCCGGAGCTCGATCACGTCAAGGCCTTCGCATCATCGACGGCGCTCGCGGCGAAGTGACCCCGTACCCGTGCGCCAAATCTGCTGCCTGCTGTTGATGCTGCTCGCCATGCCCGCCGCCGCGAGCGATCTCTCCATCGAACGGATCTTCGCCGATCCCGCGCTTGCCGGCTCGATACCGCGCGGCGTTAAAGTCGCCCCGGACGGCCGCCGAGTGGGGCTGCTGCGCGGGCGCGCCACGGACCAGCACCAACTCGACCTGTGGACCTACGACGTCAAGACCGGCCGGCTCGAGCTGCGCGTGAATTCCGCGCAGCTCGAGCCCGAGGAGCATCTGTCGGATGCCGAGCGGGCACGGCGCGAGCGGGAACGCACCGCCGACTATCGCGGCATTCTGGACTACGATTGGGCCCCGGATGGACGCCACGTGCTGTTCACGCTCGGCGGCAATCTCTATCTCTATGATCTGGATGCGCCGCCGGCCGGCGCGCTGCGCCGGCTGACGCGCACCGCCGCGCCGCTCATCGATCCGCAGATGTCGCCTCGCGGCGGATACGTCTCCTTCGTGCGCGACCAGAATTTGTGGGTGATCGATCTCAAGAGCGGTGAGGAACGTCGTTTGACCTCGGACGGCGGCGGCACCATCCACAACGCCGAGGCGGAATTCATCGCGCAGGAGGAATTGAGGCAAACCAGCGGCTACTGGTGGGCGCCCGACGATTCGTCCATCGCCTATAAGCGCTTCGACGAGAGCGCGGTGCCGATTGCGCAACGCACGGAGATCTACGCGGACCGGACAGCCGTGGTGGAGCAGCGCTACCCGTTCGCCGGGGATCCCAATGTCGCGGTCAAACTCGCACTGGTCGCGCCCACGGGCGGGGAGCCGCGCTGGATCGATCTGGGCTCCGATCAGGACATCTATCTGCCCCGCGCGGACTGGACTCCCGACGGCCGACGGCTCGCCTTTCAGCGCCTCACGCGCGACCAGAAGCGTCTCGATCTGGTGCTGGTCGATGCAGCCACGCTGCAAGAGACTCTGCTGGTCTCCGAGACTTCCGCCGCGTGGATCAACCTATCCGACGACCTGCGCTTTCTGAAGGGCCAGGACTCGTTCATCTGGTCTTCCGAACGCACCGGCACCAACCATCTGTATCTGTACGATCTGAATGGCCGGCTGCGGGGGCCCCTGACCGCAGGTGCTTGGAACGTCGATGGATTGCTGGCCGTGGATGAATCCGCGGGCCTGGTGTACTTCGACTCCAACAAGGACGCGGTGATCGACAAGCAGGTGTACGCCGTCGCACTGGACGGGCGGGACAGCGCGAACCCCCGCCGCATCAGCCGCGGCGACGGCTGGCACGCGGCGCAGTTCGCCCGGGACTCGCGGCATGTTTCCCTGTATGTCGACACCTTTTCCGATCCGGGCACTCCGCCGCAGGTGAGCATCAACGCACCCGATGGGCATCGCGTGGCCTGGATAGAGGCCAATACCCTCGACGCCACCCACCCCTACTGGCCCTACCGCGCCCGGCACGTCACCCCGCAGTACGGCAGCATCCGAGCCGAGGACGGCCAAGATCTGCAGTACTCCCTGATGAAGCCGCCGGATTTCGATCCGGCTCGGCGCTATCCGGTGTTTCTGAATGTCTACGGCGGCCCGACGGTGCAGAACGTCAGCCGCACCTGGCCGAAGATGATCGACGAGTACATGGCCCAGCAGGGGTATGTCGTGTTCACGCTCGACAATCGCGGCACCTCGCGCCGCAGCCGCGCATTCTCGGATCCGATTCACGGGCACCTGGGCGAGGTCGAGGTGCGCGATCAGTTGGCCGGAATACGCTGGCTGCAGGCTCAGCCGTGGATCGATGCCAGGCGCATCGGCGTGTTCGGCTGGAGTTATGGCGGCTACATGACGCTGATGATGCTCGCCAAGGGCTCCGATGTGATTGCCGCCGGTGCCGCGGTGGCGCCGGTCACCGACTGGCAGCTTTACGATACCTGCTATACCGAGCGATATCTCGAGACTCCCCGAAACAACGAACAGGGCTATGCACAGTCCTCGGTCTTCTCCGCCCTCGGCGGAATGAAGTCACCTTTGTTTCTGGCGCACGGCATGGCCGACGACAACGTGCTGTTCGTCAATTCGACCCGCCTCATGTCCGAGCTGCAGAAACGCGGGGTGCAGTTCGATCTCATGACCTATCCCGGCGCCAAGCACGGCCTGTCGACGCCGCAGATGAAACGGCACGTGTACACGGCGATTCAGCGATTCTTCGACGTCCATGTGAAGGGCGGCAGTTAGGCGGACTCCGAGCGTTTCCTTGCAAGGTGCGCCCTACCCCATAGGCGCACCGCTTCGATCAAGGGTCGAACCGATTCTCCGTACACCGATATCTTGTACTCGACGCGCGGCGGCACCTGCAAGAAATCGGTTCGGCAGATCAGCCCCTCCGTTTCCAGGTTGCGCAGCGTGGCGGTCAGAACCTTGTGAGAGATATCCGGCATCAGCCGCTGCAGCTCATTGAAGCGGCGCGTACCGGAATCCAGCCAGTAGAGGCAAATCAGGCTCCATTTACCGCCGAAGGCATTCAGCGCCGCCGTCATGGGGCAGCCGCTCGGCGCCGCGGCATCCGCAGTGTAGACCCCGGCATCTGCGTTGGGAGATTTCATGGCATCGGTTACCGAAAAGTGCGTTCTTGCAGGATGCGTGCTCAGCAAGCCAACATACACCCGAGGAATTATAAATGATCGTCGAAATGCGCACTTACAAGCTGAAACCGGGCGGCCGCGCCAGGTTCCTGGAGATTTTTCGTTCCAAGTCGATTCCGCAACACCGGGAATTGGGCATGAGCATATTGGGCCCATTTCTGTCGGTCGAGGATCCGGACACGTTTTTCTTCATGCGCGGGTTTCCCGACCTCGCGTCCCGCGAGCCTCTGAGGGCAAAGTTCTACGGGGGAGACCTGTGGAAGTCCGAGTTGGAGGGTCTGCTGATGCCCATGATCGACAAGTACGAGGTCGTCGTCGTGGACGACCCCGGAAATCTGATTACCTGGCGCTGAGGGGGCCGCCGTGACGAGAAGTCTGCGAATCTGTCTGTTCTGCGGCGCAATCGCCGTTTCTTCGATCGCTCACCCTGCCGCTCCTCGCGACGGGCAGCATGATTTTGACTTCGACATAGGCTCGTGGAAAACGCACCTGTCGCGCTTGTCGCATCCCCTGACGGGCTCGAGCACCTGGGTCGACTACGAAGGCATGACCAGCGTGCGCAAAGTTTGGAATGGCCGCGCCAATCTGGTGGAACTCGAGGCCGACGGCCCGGCAGGTCACATCGAAGCGTTGTCGCTGCGACTGTACAATCCCGACTCGCGCCAATGGAGCCTGAATTTCGCCAACAGCAGCAGCGGTACGGTGGGGCCGCCCACCATCGGCGAGTTCAAGAATGGACGCGGCGAGTTCTATGACCAGGAAACGCTGAATGGCCGCAGCATCCTGGTGCGATTCATCATCTCAAGAATAACCCCGACTTCGTGCCGCTTCGAGCAGGCGTTTTCGGACGACGGCGGCAAGACCTGGGAAGTGAATTGGATCGCGACCGACACTCGAACTACGAGCGCAGACGAGAAGCCCCGCTGATCGCCAAACCGGCCAGCATGAGGAATGCCGCGCCGCTCAGCAGGACCGGCAGCCCCCGTTGCGGCCACAGATCCATGGCCGCACCCCCGGCGCTCGGTCCGATCACCCCGCCCATGCAGTACACCATGACGAATACGGTGTTGGCGCTGGCAAGATTCTCCGCTGCGAACTCCTCGCCCAGCAGCGCGACTCCCTGGCTGTAGAAGGCGTACAGCGTGCCGCCCCAGACGAACAGCAGCGGCCATAGCAGCAGCGGCACGCCCAGGCAGCGCTGCAGCAGCAAGGGCCCGATGCAGCTGGCCACCGCGCACACTCCCAACAGCACCTTGCGTCCATAGCGGTCGGCGAGCAGGCCGATGGGCACCTGCAGCACCACGTTTCCCGCCATGAATACGGCGACCAGCAGCAGCGCCGCCCGTTCATCCAATCCCGCGTGCAGTCCGAACAGCGGCAGCAGGGTGAGATCCGCGGACTCGACCAGGCCCGCAACGAGGGCGGCCAGCATGACGATGGGTGCGGCTTTCAAGGCGCCTGCCATTCCTCGCAACGGAGTGAATTCCTGCGCCGCGCCCGTGACTCGGCGCAGCACGCCCATCGGTAGAAGAGTCAGGATCAGGCAGGCGGCGCCGATCGCGAAGGGCTTCGCCCCCTCGGTCCCGGTAAATTCCAGAAGAACCGGACCCGCGACGATGCCGATGGAAAACACTGTGCCGTAGATGCCCATGACGGTGCCGCGCGAGTCGGCGCCGCTGGCATTGTTCATCCAAATCTCGCTTGCGATCCACACCAGCCCGAGCGCGCATCCGGCGATGAACCTCAAGCCCATCCAGAATGGAGCGCTGGGGTGCAGGGGCATGAGCAGCAGGATGCCGGCCGCAAACAGGATCCCGGAGACGATGCAGCGCTTGAGGCCAAAGCGGACGATGACTCGAGGATAAAAAGGTCCGCACACGATCACCGCGATCAAGCTGGCGGCGGTAACCGCGCCGATCGCGGAGCTGGAATAACCCAATCGACTCAAGGCAAGCGCAATCAGCGGCGGTTGAAAGCCGAAGATCAGGCCCACTCCCAAACAGCTGGAGAACACCGCCGCGAGCGTCAGTCGGCGCGACGGCTGCTGCACCTGCTCAATCCCGGAGCGCGAATCGATGGGCGCGCACCGCCACCGTGCGGTCAAAGACGCTCAGCGAGTAATCGCGCGTATATTCGCCCGATAAAGCACGGCACAAAGCATGCATTGAAACCACCGCTACCCGTTGTGTGACTGCAACATCAAGGCAGCAGCGGAGACTATCTTGCCCGTGCCTCTTGTGCAATAAACTTGCGTGTCAGTAAACGCTGTGTTACGAATTGAGCATAACGATCTCCTGCAGATCGCTGATCAGTGCCTAGGGGATGAATAAATCGGACGACTTGGGCCGCTTGCTCGGCCGGGCGCAGCCGTTCTTGCTTAAACGAAGGGAGATTCGGACATGAAACAACTGTTGTGTGCGGCAGACGCACGTGCAGGCATTCGGGCGGTAGTGATCTTTGCGCTTTTATGCGCCGCTACTCTAAGCGGACCGGCCCTGGCTGAGCCCGCGGGCCCAGCGACCCCCTCCGGCAACACGCCGGCCGAGAACAGCCCTGGCTTGGAAGAGATCGTCGTGACCGCCGAAAAGCGCGAATCGACGGTACAGGCGACGCCCATCAGCATCACGGCGCTGAGCGCGGAAGATCTGACCACTGAGAACGTCTTTACGATCGAGGACCTCGCAGGTGCCGTGCCGGGCGTGTCGATGCGCACCGCCGGCCCCGGGCAGACCGAGTATGAGATGCGCGGCCTCACGTCGGCCGGCGGTTCGGCGGCCACAGTCGGCTTCTACCTCGACGAAATACCACTGTCGGCCTCCGCGGTCGCGCTCAACGGCCGCACCGTGATCGACGCAGATCTCTTCGACCTCGGCCACGTAGAAGTGCTGCGCGGTCCGCAGGGCACTCTGTACGGCGCCGGATCGATGGGCGGAACCATCAAGCTCGTGCCCAATGCGCCGAAGATCGGGGTCTTCGAGGGGGCGACGGATGTCAGTCTCTCGCAGACCTCATCCGGCGGCAGCACCAACGGCGGTATCAGCGCGATGGTGAACCTCCCGATTTCCGACATCGCGGCGGTCCGCCTCGTCGCCACCCAGAAGTACATCAGCGGCTGGATCCCCCGCGTCGTCGCCGAGCCGGGCGAATTCCCGTATCCCGAGGGCTTCGGTACGACCTGTTTCAGCTATTGCTCCACCCGCGGCGACGTCGGCGCGGCACCCGTGGCCGAGACCATCAAGGGCTCCAACCTCGAGAAATTTACGGCGGAACGCGCGGAACTGCTGCTGAAGCCGACTGAGGCCCTGTCGATCAATGCGAGGCTCATGTACCAGCGGATCGACGCGCAGGGGTACAACAACTATCAGGCCACGGGCGATTCGCCGGATCCGTATCCGTCGACCCCGGGCATCTACCAGCCCCTCGACGTGAAAGAACCGTACTATGACTCCTTCAAGCTCGCGAGCTTGACGGTCAAATACAATTTCGGCTTTGCGGAACTCACCTCCGCGACCGGCTACTGGCAGCGTTTCGTAGTCCAGTCCACCGACTCGACCGAAGCGCTGCAGAACATCAACGGCATCGCGGGTTCCGCGGCCCCGACTCCGTATCCCAACGGATTCCTCCCGGGCCTGCTGTACGTCGAGGAAGATCCGACCACGCAGATCAGCGAGGAACTGCGCCTAACCTCGATGGGCAACGGACCGTTCCAATGGGTGGGCGGCGTGTATGCGGCGGACCTGCACTCCGGATACATCACCTACAACCAGAGTCCCTACATCGCGAACGCCTACAACTCCGCGGGGCCCGGGGTGGGAAACATCAACAACGGAGGGGCCGCCGCCAATCCGGACGGCGTCATCTTCAATGACAACAACCCCAACATCATGAAGCAAAGCGCCGTATTCGGCGAAACATCGTACAAGGTCACCGATGATCTGAAAGCAACCCTGGGTGTCCGCTACTTCAAGTTCACCGTCGCCAACGAATCGCATCAGTGCGGCGTCGGCACCGGTACCGGCAACGCGACCTGTCAAATCGCCTCGGCCTCGGGCAGCGGCGACAATGTGCTGCCGAGGGTGAACTTGTCCTACGAACCCACCCCGGATCTCACCTTGTACGCCACCGTTGCCAAAGGTTCGCGCCCGGGCGGTGTCAATCTACCCATCCCGTTGCCGACGTTGGCCCAAATTCAGAGCAATCCGCTCGCCTACAATTGCGGCGTGCCCAACGTGAACCAGTTGAACCCGGGAACGCCGATCGCGCCGGGAACCATCTATGTCACGCAGCAGCCGGCGTATTTCGCTCCCGACTCGATCTGGAGCTACGAACTCGGCGAGAAGGCGCGGTTCGACGACCGGCGCTTCACGCTGGACGCCGACGTCTACTACGTGAAGTGGAAGAACATTCAACAGGTGATCGACCTGAGCTGCGGTTATCCGTACAGCGCCAATGCGGGCAATGCCTTGGCGTACGGGCCCGAGGTTGAGTTCTCGGCGCTGTTAGTGCCTGGTCTGACGCTCGGTATTTCCGGCGCCTACACACAGGCCTACATCAACGAGCCCAATGCGAACGAGGCGACCGTGATTGCCGGGGCGACGCCCGGAACCGATCCCAACCGGATCGTCAATGTGCCGAAATACACCGCCAACGTGTCACTGGAGTATCAGACTCAGTTGAGCGCCGACCTGAACGGAATTTTCCGGGTATCCGACTCGGTTGTGGGCCCGATCGAGGATATCTCGTATGTCCGCGAAACCTTGCCGTCGCATGCCTTCATCGACGCACGCGCCGGTGTCACGCACGGAGCGTGGGGAGCCTACCTCGTCGGCACCAACCTGACCAATAAGGTAGCCGCGCTGACCATCGACAATACGACTTTTGCGTGGCAGCAGCCGACCATCATTCGCGTGTCGACCAATCAGCCGCGCACCATCGGCGTGGATTTCACATACAAGTTCTAATGCGCCGGTGCAGGCGCTGGGTGCAGCAAAATCGGGGGGCATGGGCCCCCCGATTTTCGTGAGATGATGGCCGGGCTCGAAGGCGCGAGCGATGTTGAGCCGAATCTTGGGGTTTGAGGGAGACACAGGTGACTGACAAATCCGCCGTCGGCGTCGATCACGACGCCGATCAATTGAAAGCCTTGGGGTATGTGTCCCATTTCGACCGGACCATGTCGAAGTGGGAGAACTTCTCCTTGGGATTCACCTACCTGTCGCCGGTGGTCGGCGTGTACACCTTGTTTGCAACCTCCTTCGCCGCGGGCGGACCGCCCATGTGGTGGACTTATATTCTCGTCGGCCTGGGACAATTGATGGTGTGCCTCGTGTTCGGCGAGATCGTGTCGCAGTTCCCCATTTCCGGGGGACTGTATCCCTGGGCGCGGCGCCTCGTCGGCAAGCGCTGGGCGTGGATGGCGGGTTGGGTCTATGCCTGGGCTCTGTGCTGCACCATGGCCGGTGTGGCGACGGGTATTGCGCCCTTCCTCGCCCAGCTGTTCGGCGTGGAAAGCACGCCCATTGCGACCACGGTCATCGCTCTCGTGCTCATCGTCGTCACCACGGCGCTGAATCTGAGCGGCACCCGCCTTCTGGCACGGGTCGCGATGTTCGCGTTCATCTGCGAGTTGGTCGGCGCCATCGTGGTCGGCAGCTATCTGTTCCTGTTTGCGCGCCATCAACCCTTGAGCGTGCTCGTCGACACGAGCTTCGTGAAGCATGACGGCAGCTACTTGCCGGCATTTCTCGCCTCCTCGCTCGCCGCCATGTTTTGCTACTACGGCTTCGAAGCCTGCGGCGACGTGGCCGAGGAGACGCCGGACGCCAGCCGCATGATTCCCAAGGCCATGCGCATGACCATCTACATCGGCGGCGCGGCCGCCTCCTGGGTGTGTCTCGCCTTCGTGCTGTCGATCTCGGACATCGGCGCGGTCATCTCCGGCAAGGACATCGACCCCATCGTCACGCTGCTGCGGGCGGCGATGGGCGAGATCGGCTTTCGCGCGGTCATCGTCGTCGTGCTCGTCTCCTTCATCTCCTGCGGCCTCAGCCTGCAGGCCGCGGCCAGCCGCCTGATCTTCGCCTACGCACGGGATCAGATGATCTTCGGCAGTAAATTCCTGAGCCGGATGTCGCTTAGGCAACACGTCCCGGCCAATGCGCTCATCCTCATGGGGGCAATCCCGGCATTGATCGCGCTATCGGCGCTGTGGCTGCAAGACGCCATCGCCACCATCATCAGTTTCGCGGCCATCGGCATTTACATTTCGTTTCAAATGATCGTGCTGGGCGCCTTGATCGCGCGCGCCAAGGGCTGGCGGCCCGCAGGACCCTTCACCCTGGGTACCCGGGGCTGGCTGGTCAACTGCTTGGCTCTTGCCTACGGCGTGAGCGCCATCGTCAACATCTTGTGGCCGCGCAGTCCCAATGATCCGTGGTACGTCAACTACGCCATGCTGGTGACGACGATCGGCGTCCTGGTACTCGGCGGCCTGTACATGGTCGTCGCCAAACCCTACGAGCACGGGCACGCGCCCGCCGGCGATGCACACAGACTGGGTTCTTCCAAGGCGCAACCCGTCGCGGAAGTCATCGGTTGAGCGCGCGGCCTCACGCACGCTTGCATACTCAAGGATACGGCCCGGCCGTGGCGTCATTGCCGCCGTCGACGCTGAGATTCGTGCCGGTGACATAGCTCGCGAGATCGGATGCCAGAAACTGCACACAACGGGCGACCTCATCCGGATGCGCCAGCCGGCGCATCGGAATCCCGGCCGCCAGCTCCCGCAGGTTGTTCGCGGGGTCGCCGCCGCGCCCGGCGAGAATCTCGTCCACCATTCGCGTGTGGATCTCGCCGGGGCATACCGAATTGATGCGGATGTTGTCGCGCGCATGATCCAAGGCCATGCAACGGGTGATCTGGATCACCGCCCCCTTGCTCGCGCAGTAGGCCACGTGATTGGCTTCACCGTTGAGACCCCATTCCGAAGCGACGTTGACGATCGCTCCCCGGCCGGCCGCCTTCATATGCTTGACGGCGGCGCGGCTCAGATAGAACAAGGCGTTGACGTTCACCGCCATGGTGTCGAGCCATTGCTCGTTGGTGGTATCGAGCGCATTGGCGGAGTAGAGGATGCCGGCGTTGTTGACCAGAATGTCCAATCCGCCGAAGCGGCCGATGGTCTCGGCGACGAGGCGCTCGCAGGCGCCGGCCGCGCGCAAATCCGCGGGGGCGAACTGCGCAGCGCCGCCCGCCGCTTGAATGCTCGTCGCAACCGCGCGGCCGCGCTCCTCGTTGCGGCCTGACACCATGACATTGGCGCCTGACTCAGCGAAGCATCTGGCGCAGGCCTCCCCGATACCCGTGGTCGAGCCCGTGACCAAAACGACTTTCCCCGTGAAGTTCATTGAATTGCTCTCCCCGCTAGCGCCATTGCCGCAGGAGCATTATAGACAGGCACGCACGAGCGGCCGCGCGGGGAGTTGAAAGGAGCGCACATGTCCCGAGATCCGAAGCACGACGTACTGTTCGAGCCCATCAAAATCGGCCCGAAGACGCTGCGCAATCGGTTCTGGCAAACCTCGCACTGCGCCGGACCCGGCGCCGAACGTCCCGGAGCGCAAGCGCATTTGCGCGGCATGAAGGCAGAGGGCGGCTGGGGTGCCGTGTTCACAGAGTTCTGTTCCATTCATCCGGAATCCGACGAGTATCCCTACACCTCGGCGCGCATCTGGGATCAGGGCGACGTCGTGAACTTGGGCTACATGTGCGAGGTAGCGCACCGGTTCGGCAGCTTGGCCGGCATTCAACTGTGGTACAGCGGCGGCAACGCACCCTCGCTCGAATCGCGCGAGTTCGGCCGTGCCCCCAGCCAATGGCTGTCGCCGATTTTCGCCACCCGTTCGGTGTACGGCTGCGAAATGGATGAGGTGGACATCCGCACCGTCATCAACATGTACGTCGAAGCCGGAAAGCGCGCAGAAGCTGCCGGATTCGATCTGCTCGAGGTCTCCGCCGGCGACGACACCCTGCCCATGCAATTTCTCGAGCCGCGATTCAACCGGCGCACGGATCGCTACGGCGGCAGTTTCGAAAACCGCTCCCGATTCTTCATCGAGCTGCTGCACGCGCTGAAGCGCGCCCTCGGGGCCCGATGCGGCATCACGACGCGCTTCGAGATCGACACCCTGCACGGCGCCGAAGGCGTCGAGGCCCAGGAAGACGGCGTGCGCATGCTCGAGCTGTTCCGCAAGGAGGGAGTGGTCGATGCCGTGGCATTGAAGATCGGCGACTACGCGGAATGGGGCGAGGATGCGGGGGTATCGCGCTTTCGCAAATCCGGCTGGATGACGCCCTTCATCAAGCAGGGCAAGGCCATCCTAGGTTCCGGCATTCCCGTGGTCGGCAACGGCCGGCTGACGAGCCCCGACGACATGGTCGCCTTGATCCGCGCCGGCGCGCTCGACATCATCGGCGCCGCGCGGCCTTCGATCGCGGATCCCTTCCTGCCCGCCAAGATCTCGGAAGGCCGTGTCGAGGATATCCGCGAGTGCATCGGCTGCAACATCTGCGTGTCGAAGTTCCAGCAGGGCGGCCAGATCATGTGCACTCAGAACGTCACCATCGGGGAGGAGTACCGCCGCGGCTGGCATCCGGAGAAATTCACCAAGACCACGAAACCCTGCTCCGTGCTGGTAGTGGGCGGCGGCCCTGCGGGCATGGAATGCGCGCGCATTCTGGGCGAGCGCGGCTATGTGGTTCACCTGCGCGAGGCGCAAAATGAACTCGGCGGTCATTGGAAGGCCGTAGCCGGCCTGCCGCGCTTGAACGAGTGGGGCCGGGTGATCACCTACCGGCAGGTCCAGCTCGGCAAGCTCAAGAAAACCGTCCAGCTCCATCTCGGCGTCGGCAAGATGGGGGCCGACGAGGTGCTGGGTTACGGCGCCGATCGCGTGGTTCTCGCCACCGGGGCGCACTGGAGCGGCGATGGCCGCGGCGCCAACTTCGGACCGATCCCGGGCGCCGACGATACTCTCCCACACGTGCTGACGCCCTTTCAGATCACTGCGGGCAAGCCGGTGCCGGGCAAGCGCGTTCTGGTGCTCGACGGCGACGGACATTTCATGGGGATCACCTTGGCCGAGCTCATGGCCAATCAAGGCAAGGAAGTCACCTATGTGTGCGACGCCGCCGACGTCGCCGAGTACGGCGTCTTTACGATGGAGTCCTTCAACAACAAACGACTGCTGTTCGAGAAGGGGGTCAAGGTGTACACCAGTCATTGGGTGGAGACCATCGAACCGGGCCGGGTGCGCTTGAGCTATCTATACAAGTATGGGCCCGATCTGACGGGACCCCGCGCCGGCGCCATCCCCCGCAAGGACAACGGCGGGGAGTTCGACCTCGACATCGATGCGGTCGTTCTCGTTACCTCGCGCCGCTCGGACGACGGGTTATGGCGCGAATTGAAGGCGCGCAAGGCCGAATGGGCCTCGAATGACATCGAGGACATGTTCCGCACCGGGGACTGCAAGGCGCCGGCCCAGCTCAACCAGGCGCTGTGGGATGCGCATCGTCTGGCGCGCGAATTCGACAGCCCGCACCCCGCCTATCCCCTGCCCTGGATCCGCGAGCGTCAACTATGGGGCAGTCCCACGGTGCCCAAACTCGGCGATCCGCGGGTCGACGTCGAAGCAGAGTAATATGACCCGATAACTAAAGGGACGCCTGATGACCCAATCGAACCAGAACACTCAGCCCGCTGCCAAGAACGAACTCAGCCGCTCCTTGCAGGGCCGACACTTAACGATGATTTCCATCGGCGGCATCATCGGCGCGGGCCTATTCGTCAGCAGCAGCACCTCCATCATCGCCGGTGGGCCGGCCAGCTTCATCAGCTACACCATCTGCGGTTTGCTCATTCTGCTGATCATGCGGATGCTGGGGGAAATGACCACCGCCCTGCCCCATGTGCGCTCATTCACTGAATTCGCGCGCGCGGGCTTGGGCGACGGAGCGGGATTCGTCGTCGGCTGGTTGTATTGGTACTTCTGGGTCCTCGTGGTGCCGGTGGAAGCCATTGCGGGCGCCAAGATCCTGCAGTCCTGGATTCCCTTCTCGCCGCTGCAGATCGGCATCGGCCTGATGAGCGTCATGACCGGCGTCAATCTCATGTCGGCGCGCTCCTATGCCGAGTTCGAGTTCTGGTTCGCCTCCATCAAGGTGGCCGCCATTCTGGTGTTCATCGCCATTGCGGCCTCCTACGCCTTCGGCTTTACTTCCCCGCACGGCTCGACCTTCGGCAATCTCGTCGACCATGGTGGATTCACGCCGAATGGATGGGTCGCCGTGCTGGCGGCAGTTCCGACCGTGTTCTTCGCCATGACCGGCGCGGAAATCACCACCATCGCAGCAGCCGAATCGGCGCAGCCCGGACGCGCCGTCGCGAAGATGAGCACGCAGGTGATCTGGCGCATCCTCATTTTCTACGTGTTCTCGCTGTTCTTCATCGTCTCGGTGACGCCGTGGAATACGGTGGTTTCCGGCGAATCGCCGTTCACCCTGGCGCTCAATACCATGCACGTACCCTGGGCGCCGCAGATCATGAGCGTGATCATTCTCACGGCGGTGCTGTCCTGCTTGAATTCGGCGTTCTACGTGAGCTCGCGCGTGCTGTTCATCCTGGCGGATCGCGGCGATGCGCCGCAGGCCCTGGTCAAATTGAACGCCCGGCGGGTGCCGGTGGCCTCGGTGCTGATGGGCGCCGTGGCAGGATTCCTGGGGATCATCGCGGCCACCGAAGCGCGTCAAGTCGTGTTCGACTTTCTGGTCAGTTCCTCGGGCGCTCTGATCGTGTTCGTCTACATGATCATTTGCTTCGCGCAGATCAACCTGCGCCGGCGCCGCGAGCGCGACGGCTTGCCCGTGCCGCCGGTGACCATGTGGCTGTTTCCTTACTTGAGCTACGCCGCCATTGCCGGCATGGCCGCCGTGTTGGTCGCCATGGCGTTCACACCCCACCTACAGAGGGATTTCTACGTCAGCTGCGTGACGCTGGCGGTTGCCATCGCCGCCTTTTTCATCGTGCAGCGGCTGCGACAGCCGCGCGTGGCACCGTCCACCGCCACCTAGCAGTACTTTTCCAAATGAGCTGCTGATTCTTCGTTATTTCCACGAGGGCGGCAGACCTGCGACCATGAACGCCGCGATATCTCAAGTGAAATCACTTTCACTGGGGGGAAAAAAGCGTACGCCCCCCGATCTCTGTAATTTGGCAGGATGTTCGTGACTTGGGCGCTCGATCGAGCCCCAAGCGAAGGTTTAGGAGAATCTCGCGCCGGCAACCAGCCAACTCCCCCGCTGGTGCGATATCCCGGCGGCGTGGGTCCTTTACGGCCCACGCCGTTTTTTATTCCCCAAAAGACCAGCTCTCCCAAGGACACGGGAACGGACTGTCGTCGGGTCCTCGTTTGCCCCTCGGCGTGCGTAAGCTAATGATATATCTATCGTTACCAGAACGTACAAACCGGGCATTAAAGCGGACTTATCGCAGCAACGATCCGCACGAGCGCGATCTGCAGTTCGAAGCGGCCACCCTGCTATTCTCCATGGCAAAGAGCGGATTCGAAAGACAACACCTGATGAAGCGACTCAACAGTCAGTCACAGTCGGCATGATTGCCCTGCTCCAAGCCAAGGCCGACGGATTGTGGTCGCGATCGCAGATCCGCAGCAACGTGCTGGCCGGAGTGGTGGTCGGCATCGTGGCATTGCCCCTGGCGATGGCCTTCGCCATCGCTTCCGGCGCGCGCCCGGAGCAGGGGCTGTATACGGCCATTGTCGCCGGTCTGTTGACCGCCATCTTCGGCGGCACCCGCGTGCAGATCTCAGGCCCGACCGGCGCATTCGTGGCCGTGCTCTCCATCATCACGGCACAGCACGGCTTCGCCGGTTTGCAAATCGCCACGCTGATGGCGGGGGTAATTCTGCTGGTGTTCGGTTTCGCGCGCTTGGGCGCGGTGATCAAGTACATTCCCAATCCGGTCATCGCGGGCTTCACGGCCGGTATCGGCCTCATCATCTTCGTCGGCCAATGGAAGGATTTCCTCGGCCTGACCCCTGCTGCCTCGGGTCTGCGCTTCCACGAAAAACTGTGGTCCCTGATCGAGGCATTGCCCACCATCAATTTGGCGACCACCGGATTGGCGCTGCTCTCGCTCGCCATCCTGACCCTGGGTGCGCGCTACTTGAAGCGCATTCCCGCGCCCCTGGTTGCCCTGATCGTCGCCACCGCGCTGCAGACCCTATTTCATTTCAAGGGTGTCGCGACCATCGGATCCGCCTTCGGCGGAATTCCCCGCACGCTGCCCACGTTCTCCATCCCCTCCCTCGACCCGGCGCGCGTCCTCTCGCTGGTGGGTCCGGCGTTCACCATCGCATTGCTGGGCGCCATCGAATCGCTGCTCTCCGCCGTGGTGGCCGACGGAATGGCCGGCACCCGCCACGATTCGAATCAAGAGCTGATCGGCCAGGGAATCGCCAATATCGTGGCTCCGCTGTTCGGCGGATTCGCCGCCACCGGCGCGATTGCGCGCACCGCGACCAACATACGCAACGGCGCCACCAGTCCGCTCGCCGGAATGGTCCACTCCCTGTTTCTCATCCTGGTGATTCTGCTGTTTGCGCCGCTGGCCTCCACGATACCGCTGTGCTGTCTTTCGGCCATCCTGTTCGTGGTCGCCTGGAACATGAGCGAGCTGCCGCATGTGTTCAGGGTGCTGCGCGGCGCGCCGAAGGCCGATGTCGGAATTCTGCTGATGACCTTCTTTCTGACGGTATTCGTCGATCTCGTGGTTGCCGTCAACGTCGGCGTGATTTTCGCGGCGCTGTTCTTCATGCGGCGGATGGCCGATTCGGTCAATGTCGAACAGCACATCGAGAAGCTGCCCGATTCCGGCACGCCCGGCTCGCCCGCGATAGCGGACAACAGCGGCGTGCTCATCTACAGCATAGAGGGACCGTTCTTTTTCGGTGCCGCCGAGAAGCTCGAGCGCAGCCTGGAGCACATCCATCGGGCGACGACCACACTCATATTGCGCATGGGCAACGTACCCTTCGTCGATGCCACCGGGATTTTCGCCATCGAGGAAATCATCACCGACTTCAAGCGGCATGGGGCCACCGTGCTGCTGGTTGAGGTGCGGCCCAATGTGCGCTACAAGTTGGAGCGCGGCGGCGTGATCGCCCATGTGGGACCTGAGAATGTGATCGATACGCTCGCGCAGGCCATGCTGCGTGCCAGAGAACTCAATCGAGGTATTCATGCCTAAGCGCACCCCGCATTACTCGGCGGTATTCATCCCGGCGTTGCTTGCCGCGGGCACGCTCGCCGCGGGCACGCTGGCCGCGGCGCCGGCCCAGCATACCGATCCCGTGCGCGCCTCCCCGGCGTCGGTCGGGATCGACGCCGAACCGCTGGCAGCTCTGGATGCGGACATCGCATCGTCGAAATTTCCCTTGGTCGACAGCCTGCTGGTGATGCGTTGCGGCGAGGTGGTGTTCGATCGACGCTACCCGCATGACTATGCGGCAACCTACGGCAAGGAGGCGCATACCAAGGGGCCTTTGAACGCGCGGTTGACCGGGCGCTACAACTACTTCGATCCCGCCTGGCATCCGTACTATCACGGTACGGACGAACACACGATGCAATCGGTGTCGAAGACCGTCACCTCGGCCACCATCGGCATCGCCATGGCGCGCGGCGATTTCAAGGCACCCTTGTCGACGCCGGTGCTGAACTATTTCGACGTTTCAAAGGTCAAGAACGTCGATGCGCGCAAGCGCCGCATGACCTTGCGCGACCTGTTGACCATGACCAGCGGCCTGGATTGGAACGAGGACGTGCCGTACGACGATACCAACAATCCGTCCGACCTGATGGAAGCCACCGATGACTGGGTACAATTCGTGATAGACCGGCCGATGAAGGATGAGCCCGGGAAAGTTTTCGCCTACTCGAGCGGTGCGACCGAATTGCTGGCTCATATTTTCAAGCGCGAAACCGGCGCCGACATCGAGCGCTACGCTCACACTCATCTATTCGGGCCGCTCGGCATCCGCAACTACCATTGGAAACGCACGCCGCTGGGAGTAGTGGACACCGAGGGCGGACTGTATCTGAGTACCCCGGACCTGGCCAAGATCGGATTGCTGTATCTGAACGGCGGACGCTGGAATGGGCAGCAGCTGATGACCTCCGATTGGGTCAACGAGTCTCTCACCCCCAGAATCGATGCCGGCGAAGGATTTCAATACGGCTATCAGTGGTGGCTGCTGCCTCACGGCACCCCTCCGCGCCTCGCCTGGCTGGCGCGCGGCATGGGAGGTCAACGCCTGATGGTATTTCCCGAGGATCAGTTGATCGTCGTCTCGACGGCCTGGCATATATTGAATGAGGCGTCCATCGAATTCGATGTGGTGCGCCGTCTGCTACCGGGCGTTCACGCACATCAATGCGCCTCGCCCGCCGGCGGCCAATCGCAATGACTCACCCGATACAGTGCCGCTGCGGAGCGCTCAGGGGCTACGTCAGCCGCACGGACGGCGCAAACCGCTGCGTATGCTACTGCCGGGACTGCCAGGCCTTTGCGCACTTCCTGGGACGAGCGAGTGAGATATTGGACGCGAGCGGCGGCACGGATGTGATTCAAACACGTGCCGCGAACGTGGTTTTCACCGAAGGCCGCGAAGCACTCGCCTGCATGCGCCTCACGCCGAACGGCATGCTGCGCTGGTATTCCACGTGTTGCAATTCCCCCGTCGGCAATACCTTGGCCAATTCCAAGATTTCATTCGTCGGCTTGGTGCACAACTGCCTGGAAGGCGGCGGCCCGACGGTCGAGGCTTCGTTCGGACCCGTGCAGGCGTACGTCAACACGCAGAGCGCCAAGGGAGGCGTGAAGTCGAGCCCACTCGCCCTGGCCGGGATCATTCTGCGTTTCATTGCCATGGTGGCCCGTCCGCGCATCGATGGCAGCTACAAGCGTTCACCATTCTTTACCGCGGACACAGCTGCGCCCATCGTCACTCCGAAGGTGCTGAGCCCCGGCGAACGGGAACAACTGATGAGCGCCGTGGTTCAATGACGCGCGCTAAACGGCAGCGGTGCGCCGCCTGAGCAAGAAGTAGCGCACTGTGATGACGATCGCAAATATCGGTGTGCACAGCCCGGACGCCACGAGAATCGGCACGAGCCACCCGAGCCAGGTAAATGGCGCGAGCAGGAACAGCATATCGTCCGGATGAAAGCGTTTGACCCCTTTGAAATCGAAAGCCTTCACACCGGGTGCGCTGAGCCTCTCCAGCAATTCAGAACTCCACATGACCAGCAGCATCGAGCCGCAGACAAGGATCCCAAGCGGCACGGCGTATTCGCCAAGCGAGCTGTGGCGTAGACCGATGCCGGCACCGAGAAACCAAAACGCGTCCAGGATCATATCCGAGTAGAAGTCCAGTACCTTGCCGCTCTCGCTGCGCAAATCGCCCATGCGCGCGAGTTCGCCGTCGGCCCGGTCCAGCAGGCAGCTGAACACCCACAGAATGCCGCTCCACACGGTAGTTTCGCGGCTCCCCACGGCCAGTAATGCGCAGGCCGCAAGGCCGCTCAACAACCGCAACCACGTCAGGTGATTCGGCCGCACCCAGGTCCCTATCAAAGGTCGGACAAAGATTCGTGCGAAAGCGTGGGCGTAGGTCTGATAGAAGGCAACGTCATCGTTGGGTTGTTTGTTCATGAAGAGCTTGCCGCGCCGCTAGACGCGGAAGCGATACTCCACGCCGGGCAGGCGCTCGACATCGGGCGGGAAACTTGCGCGCTTGTCCGCATAATAAGCCGTTCGATGGTCCCCGTCGGATGCACGGTTGTAGGTCACATAGAGGACACGCCGCTGGGCAGAAGTCAGGTTGGGCCCGGATGAGTGCGGAACATAACTGTCGAAGAACACGACATCGCCGGGGTCGGTCGGCACCGGCAACAGATCGAAGCCGGCCATCTCCTCGGCAGTGAGCGGCGCCCACTCGCGGCCGATCAGCCCGGGTAGCCGCGGGCAGTTCGCCATTTCCAGGCAGCCATTCTCGAGCGTCGCCGCGTCGATCGAGACCAATGCGGTGACGAACAGCGGTGCGTAGCGGGACCACCCTGCCTGTTGATCCTGATGTGGTTCAAAACCCGCGCCGCCTGACATCTTGAAGTTGATCTTCTCCTTGAAAAGAACCGCCGGGCCGCCGATCACTTGCTCAACCGCCGATTGCAATCGGCCGCCTCGGATGAGTTTGTCGAAGCCAAGATGATACGGGCAGAAATTCTCGACGCGCTGAAAGACGCGAGACTTTGCATCGAGGAGACTCGGCTCGCGGTAAATCATCTGTTTGCCCCCGACCTCGGGCAGCTCGCAAACCTCGTCAGCGAATCGCACCAGCCGGGCAGTCTCCGCAGCGGAGAAAAATCCCGGGACCACGGCCCACCCCTGGCGCGCATAGTGCTCGAGCGCCGCGCGGTCGAGGCCCGAGCGAGTTTTCCCGATGTTGTCGATAATTGTCATTTCTTATTCGGCGGCCGAGGCGGGATCCTTTTTGTTTGGGCCCCTGGTACACGAAATCGAGGATACTAGGGCAATGCAGGGGATGGCAACATGAAGCTCGCGGCTCGCATTGCTCTGATCGTGGGGCTCGGCGTCATGATTCTCCTCATCGCCCACGAAGGCGCGGTGGGCATCATCAAACTGCTCTCGCAGGCCGGCTGGACGCTGCTGTGGCTGCTGCCCCTGCATGTACTACCGCTGCTGCTCGACGCCATCGGTTGGCGCGCGATCATTGTGGCACGTTGCAAACTAATGGCGCTATTCCTCATCGCGGTCCTGCGCCAGGCAGTCAATGGACTATTGCCGGTCGCGAATATCGGCGGTGAAATCGTTGGGATAAGGCTGCTGACACGCACCGGCGTTGATGGCGCATGGGCTGCCGCCAGCGTGATCGTCGAGGTACTGCTCACGGTGGTCGGTCAGTACGCCTTCGTGGCGCTGGGGGTCATTTTCCTGCTGCAATTCACCCAGCCGATGCGGCTGACCAATGAACTGCTGCTGGGTCTTGCCGCGAGTGCGCCGATCATAATTCTGTTGATCGCGCTGTTGCGGCATGGCTCGATATTCGAGCGCTTGCAGCGCTTGGCCGGGCGGCTGGGGCCGGACTTACAGCGATCGGATCTCCGGGTGCGGGGTGCCGATGTCGACGCGGCGATCGGCTTTCTGTTGCGTGCGCCGGCGCGACTGGTGCGGACCTTCGCATGGCAATTCGCAGGCTTGATCGCCGAATGCGTCGAAACCTGGGCTGCCTTGCGCTTCCTCGGAGTATCCGTCGGATTTTCGAAAACCTTGATTCTCGAGAGTTTGACCCAGGCCGCCCGGCAATTCATCTTCATCGTGCCGGCGGGGCTTGGGGTGCAAGAGATAGGCCTCGTGGCCGTGGGTCACGTGCTGGGCATCGGCAGCGACGTCGCAATCGCCCTTTCGCTCACGAAGCGTATGACCAGAATCGTCTATGGCGTGCCGGCGCTCCTCTGGTGGCAATGGACCGAAGCACGGGGAGGACTCGAGCGCGCCCGCCGAAGCGAAGGCTGAGGCTCTCGTGACCGAGGCGATGTCATCGCAGCACTCGAGCGACGCAGTCGACGAGCCGGTCCATGTCGGACGGCGCCAATTCACCCATGGTCGATATGCGAAACAGAGTCTTCGACAGGTCTCCCTGCCCCGCATAAATCACAAAGCCGTTCGCCTTTAGGCCATCGTGAAGCACAGGATAGGTCATGCCGGCCGGCAACCGGTATGAGCGCAAAACGACCGACGATTGTTCAGGCGGCAAGACAGCTTCGACTCCCAGCGCGGCCAAGCCGCTACGGACTCGGTCCGCCAGCCTTGCATAGCGATCATAGCGAGCCGATCGGCCTCCTTGATCCGCGTATTCTCGAAGTGCCTCGACCAACGCATAGTAGACATGCACCGCCGGTGTAAATGGCGTATTGCGCTGATCTTGCAAAAGTGCCAGCCGGCCAAGATCGAGGTAGTAAGTGCGGCTGACCGCCTGTTCAAGAGCCGCGCGACGTGCGATGACGAATGCCGCGCCCGGAACCCCATGCAGGCACTTATTCGCGGTCGCCGCAACGGCCGTCAAAGTCTCATCCTCGAAGTCGATCTGTTCCGCGCCGAAGCTGCTCACGCCGTCGACCAGCAGCTTGACGGAACGCGACCGGCATAAGTCGGTCAGAGATTTCAGATTGTTGAGCCGCCCGGTGGTGGTTTCGTGATGGACTACGGCAATGTGGGTAAAACGCCCTCCGCCGGCCCATGCATCGAGCTTTGAGGTGATTGCCGCAAGATCCGGCGCATCCATCCACGATCCGATGGTTCGATCATGCGCGATACGATAGCGGGAGCAAATCTGTGTGATGCGCTCGCCATACACGCCGTTTTCGACAATGAGCACGCGGCCGGTTTGCGGCACCAGCGCCGCCATCATGCTCTCCACCGCGGCCGTTCCGGAGGCCGTCATCAGCACTGCAGACCATTCATCAGGATTGAGATGATGTGTTGCCAGTAATCGGGCGCGCGCCTCATCCTGAAGGTCGTAGAATTCGCTTTCGCGATGACATAGGTCGGGCTGCAACAGGCTGCGCCGCACACGTTCGGAAAGAGTCACCGGTCCGGGATTGAGCAGCAACATCAATTCACCCCGCCGGTTGGCCGCAAATGCCGCATGAACCGCAGCTTAACCTCGTGCGGGCTCATCACGGGTCGTGGAAGATTGTTGGAACTGCCGCCCCTCACAAATAAGCGCGCAAATCGCGGCCTTCCGGCAGGCGGCGCATCCAACCATGTGCCGATGTTTCCCAAGTCGTCTGTTTCCAGAGATGCTCCGTAGCCGCATGCGGCGGCAATCTGTCCGAAAGAAATGAGCGGCGAGACGGTCGCCTGGCCGCCGGTTGAATCGTGAACGCCATTGTCCAGCAGAAGATGCTGCAGATTGGCCGGCCCGTAGGCGCCGACGGTTGCGAATGCGCCCATGCGCATCAGCGCGGCCCCATCTCCATCCAACGCGACCACGCGCAGATCCGGACGGGCCATGGCCAAACCCAACGCAAGCGGCACGACACACCCCATGGAGCCCACCATGTACAGATGATTGGGCCGATCTTCGATCGCGTACAGCTCGCGGCCGCAAAACCCGGTTGACGCCAACACGGCCGTGGAGCCGCTCGGCGTGTGTGCTATTACCTGACGCAGGGCGTCTGCACGCGAAGCCCACTGCCGGCGCGTGGCATGCCGCGACTCGCTGACCCCCGTGGTAGGTTCGGGGCGACGCTCCATAACAGAGGCGCCGGCCGCCAGCTCGTATGGAGCGACGCTGCCCTTCTGCATCACGAACGCGTAACTGTTTCCCGTCGCATCCATATGCGCAATGGCGCGGTCGAGTGCGGAACCAATGGCGCCAGGTTCCGTAGGAAATAACTCCCACCGAATGTCCATTGTGTCGAGCAGCGTCGGCGTGATGGGTCCCATGAGCGCGTGTTGCGGTTCATCCGCCACTCCCGGCTGGCCGCGCCAGGTGACGATGAGCAACTGCGGCAAACGGAAGGTCCACGTGAGTGACGTCAACGGGCTCACGGCATTGCCCAGCCCGGAATTCTGCATCATCGCGATACCGCGGCTGACAGGCTTGTCGGTGCCCTGCGCAAGAGTCACTCCCGCAATGAACGCGACTGCGTCCCCCTCATTGGCCATCGAGACGTAATGCAACGCCGGATCTTGCAGCACAAAGTTGATAAAGGGGGTCAAGTAAGAGCAGGGGACCCCGGCATACCAATCGAATCCGCGCTCCCGCGCGGCATCCACGAAGTGCCTTGCTTCAATCACTTCACGCTGCCGGGCGGTGACTGTGAGTGCGCGAAATCCGCCGCACGCCGCAGTTCCTCGAGGTCGTTGACGCCTCGCCAATGACCGTACACATAGATCACTTCAATCGCCGCGCCATCCGAGATCAATGAATTCAACAGATCGGGAAGATCGAGCGCGTCGAAGTCCTCGAGCAGGCGAAGTGCGCTCAGCTTGGCCTTGAGCATCGTCAGCCCATGACGGCTGACCTTCAACATGCCGATCCAACGCCCCTGCGCCGACTCCCCCGAGTCGGCGGAATCGCTCGCGATCCGTTCAAGCATCACCGGCGTGCCGAATAGACCCCGATCGTCGCCGCGCGAGCAATAGGCAAAGTCGCGCACCGTGCGATTGCCGGCGTCCGTGGGCGAGGAGTCGATGATTACCGCGAAATCAGCGGCGGACTCCACTAGATCGTGCAGCACGTAGCTGCGAAACAACAAATCTCCATAGGAGATGATGGTGTCTGATTCGGCGGCATGGATCGCACATGCCAGCGAGGTCAATTCGCCGGTTTCGGCATACCGCTGGTTCACAACCAGACTGATGCCCGCCGTCTCGATCGTATCGGCTCGATAGCCGCCGACCACCGTAATGTCATTGATGTTTTCCTTCTTGAACCCATCGATCAGCCAGCGCAGCAACGGCTTGCCGGCAATCGGCAGCATCACCTTCGGTCGATCCTCCGTCACGGCTTCCAAGCCGCGGCCGCGCGTCGCGGCCAAAACCACGGCGGCGCGTGCTGTGCTGGCCGCCGAGAGATATAGCCGCTCCGCGGCGGTGTACTCCTCCGCGTCTTGGAGGCGGAATATCTCGTTCACGGACGCAATCCGGTCTTCGACGTTGACCAGCGTCTGCGTTTCGAAGATCTCCCGGGCTACGCCTTGCATGGCCGAAGCGGCCGAACGCACCAAGTGGTTGGCCCATATCACCGTGCTGATTCCCGCCTTGCGAAACACATCGGTCGGGGTGCTGTAGTACTTGGTAGGCACGATCACCAGCGGCAAACGGCCCGCCCACTCTCGCGCGAAACTCAAGATCTCATCCGGTTTCGACAGCTTGCTATGGATCAAAATCGCATCGGCGCCCGCGAGGCGATACGCCTCGGCGCGGCGCAGCGCCTCGTCCATTCCCCATCCGGCGATGAGCGCCTCGACGCGGGCGACGATGGAAAACTGCGGATCGGTTTGGCTGTCCTTCCCCGCGGCGATCTTGCCCGAGAATTCTTCCATGTCGGCGAGCGGCTGTCGCTCTCCGTTCAGGAAACTGTTGGTTTTCGGAAACTGCTTATCTTCGATGCAAACGCCGGCGATTCCCCTCTGCTCGAGCTTGCGCACCAAACGGCGCATATTGTTGAAATTACCGTAACCCGTATCGCCATCCAGGAGGATCGGCAAATTGCTCGCGTCGGCCATGAACTCGAGCACGTCCACGACCTGCGTCCAGCTCGCTTCGTTGTTGTCGCGCACACCGAGTTGCGCGGATATCGACAGGCCGGAAGCCCAGATCCCCTTGAACCCCGCCTCGCGCACGATGCGCGCGGACAGACCGTTGTGCGCTTCCATCAGGAATTCCAGGTCCGTGCTCACAAGCATTTGTCGTAGTGCTGCGGCGCGCGTCGGCTCCGCCTGCGTCGCCGGATGTTTGCCTCGTATCGAGAGCACATCTGCTGCGTCGTTCGTATTGCGCAATCGCATTGTGAAACCTCTCAGAGCAACTATGTACGGACCATTGGCGACGCCGGAGAACCATCATGACGGGTCGATGGAAAGATGACAATCAGGTTATTTGCGCCGCTTCTGATTGTTTTGCGCACTGTATTCGCCACATCACCTCAAGTACAATTGCCGGGTCAATCTCTTCAATCGTTTCACCACTACGTCAAGGAGATACGGATAACCGCATGAACAATTCGAACTCACCCTCCAACCCCACATCGCCGCGCGCCACCCTCACGCTCAGGACCGGCGCGCGAAAGTCCCCAAGAGAGAGCAAGACGCCGCCGATTCCGCGGGCGCAAACCACCAGCCAACTGAAACCCGGCGCTCGCTGGTCGGACGAATACAAGGAGCGCATGCAGAGAGATATGGATGCACTGACGCGCTGACTTATAGCCGGCCGGCCGGCCGCTTGGTTTTGAGACAGATCTGTCGACTCTTGTGCATACTGCGGGCATGCAGAATCTCCTTCGTCACCCACCGTTTCTGCTGTTCTTCTGGGCCAGTGGGCTTTCGGAATTTTCCTATCAAATCGCAGCCGTGGCTGTTGGGTGGCAGGTCTATGCCCTGACTCACAGCGCATTTGCGTTGGGGTTGGTGGGTCTCGTGCAATTTCTTCCATCGGCAATGTTGATGTTTGCGGTGGGGCACGTTGCCGACCGTTATGAACGTAAACGCGTCGTACAGCTTTGCCAATTGGTGCAGGGTTCGACCGGCCTGTTTCTGGCCTGGGGCAGTATCGCGGGTTGGCTCAATGTGGCCGAGCTCTTCACGGCCGTCGGCATCCTCAGCGTGGCCGGCGCATTCGAAAATCCCACCTCGGCGGCATTGTTGCCCGGCGTGGTTCCGGAAGGCATGTTTCAAAAGGGTACGGCACTGACCACGGGGCTGTCTCAATTGGCGAGCATCAGCGGCCCGGCCCTCGGTGGCGTGGTCTACGTGCTGAACCCCGGAGCTCCCTACGTGTTGATGGCCGTATTCTCGGTGCTTGCAGGGCTCCTGAGCGGCGCAATCAAACTGGACCGGCCGGTGTCGGTCAAGGATCCGCCCACATGGTCCGCCGTGTTCGCCGGCGTCGGCTTCGTGCGGAGCAACCCTGCGATCCTGGGAACCATATCGCTGGATCTATTCGCCGTACTTCTGGGGGGCGCCACGGCTCTGCTGCCGATTTTCGCCCAGGATATCCTGCACACGGGACCTTGGGGGCTCGGCGTCTTGCGTGCCGCACCGGCCGTCGGCGCATTGTTGATGACCCTGGTTCTGTCTCGACTGACCATCAGGAATCGGGCGGGCCTGCGAATGTTTCAGTCCGTGATCATCTTTGGGGCTGCGACGGTCGTGTTTGCGGTATCACGGTCGATGTGGCTTTCGCTCGGCTCACTGGCCGTGATGGGCGCAGCAGATGTCGTGAGTGTGATTATACGCAGCTCCTTGGTGCAACTGCGTACTCCGGATGACATGAGAGGACGGGTGGGTGCCGTCAATTTTCTCTTTATCAACGCATCCAATCAGCTGGGAGCGTTCGAGAGCGGAGTGACCGCAGCGCTGCTCGGGGCGGTGCCGGCAACCGTGCTGGGCGGCATCGGAACCATACTGGTGGCGTTCCTATGGATGAAGTTATTCCCGATGCTTCGACACGTCGACCGTCTGGAATAGCGCGCCGCGTGCGGGCTCCTCATTGCTTGGAGGACAGCGCGGCGACGGGCTCCCCGGAAACGGTGAATCGAATGCGTCCATGCAGCACGATGGAATCGTGCGTGAAGACGCTCCAGTCGAGAACGTAGTGGCCCGCTGTCAGCGACGGCACGGGTATCTTGACCGTTTTGGCGTCGTTGCGGGGTAGATTGCCGATCGCTGTTTGCCTGTCGTCGTCTTTCTTGATGTACACCTGGTGGGGCGTTACTGCCTCGGTGAATTCGAGGACGACGTCCGACGGCGATGTATTGCTGACGCTGTTGTCTTCCGGCGTCGACTTCATGAGCTTGGCGTGTGCGGCATAAGCCGAGCCGCCTGAGAAAAGAGCGATCGACAGGAACATCAGAAGCAGCTTGTTCATTGTAGTTGTCCTTCAGCGGGAGTGACCATGACGATACGTTGCCCGCTGTGCTGCGAGAGTAGGCCCGGGAGAACGAGGGTGTCGATTCTACGGAGGTTGTTTTGCTTGGCCTATCGGTTCGGTTGCCCGATACTTTGGTTTACATCCTGCCCAACGCAGCTTCGACGTACTTGATCAAGGTGGGGGCGTCGAAGGGTTTGGTCAAGAAACAGGTTGCGCCATCGTTCATCGCGCGTGTACGAACGGCCCCCTCGGGAAAGGCAGTAATGAATACGAACGGTACGGTACATCCGTGGGCCCGAAGAGAAGCCTGCAGTTCTATTCCGCCCATGACCGGCATCCGGACATCCGTGATCACACATGCGATTTCGTTCAGCTCGGCCGACTGCAAGAGGTCGCCTGCGGACTCAAACGTGCAGACAGAATAACCGCGCGACCTCAGCAGGCTGTCGGTCGCCACGCGAATTGAGGCGTCGTCGTCAACGACGGCGATCAACACGAGTCCTGATTTGCGCGGGCGGCTCACCCGATGCATCGTAGCGCCGACACCTGCCGGCATGCGCGGCTTAGGAGTATCGGCGGCGTAATACTTTGGTTTACATACGCCCAGGCTTGTCCCGGGAGATTCCCAGAGCGTCGGCAATTCTCACCAGATCGGCAATCGATCGAGCGCGCATTTTGCGCATGATGTGCACGCGATGCACTTTTGCGGTAATTTCGCTGATACCCAACTCCGCCGCGATTTTCTTGTTTCTCAGGCCGGCGCTCACCAGGGCTATGACCTGGCGTTCGCGGGCGGTCAGAGAATCATATAAATGCCGCCACTCCGAAACTGTCTCGTGTTCCGCCCGTCTGTTTCGATCCGCTTCGATGGCCTTGTTCACCGCATGGATCATCTCCTGATGGCGGAACGGCTTCGTCAGGAAGTCGATGGCTCCCGCCTTCATCGCCTGAACGGACATCGGGATGTCGCCGTGACCGGTCATGAAAATTATCGGAATGTGGATGCCCGCGGCGGCCAGATCGGCTTGAAAATCGAGGCCGCTGACGCCCGGCAGCCTGACGTCCAGCACCAGGCAACTGGGGACGTTCGGAAGTGTGCTGCGCATTAGTTCAGAGGTCGACCCGAACAGCTTGACCTGCAACCCAACCGACCGGAACAGGCCGTCGAGGGCCTCGCGCATTGATTTGTCGTCGTCGACAACCAGCACGACAGGTTCCGCGCTGCCCTGTACGTCAAAAGGCGATTTCGGGTGGTCAGTCACGGCGTTTCCGGCCGGTAGGGGGGCAGAGTGAACCGGACTGCCGCGCCGAAAGGCTCGTTCGACGAAGCCCAGACTCGTCCGCCGTGCGCTTGAATGATCGAACGGCAGATCGATAGACCCATGCCCAATCCAAAGGATTTCGTGGTGACGAATGCATCAAATATCCTATGCGCACTCTCGGCGGACAATCCGATTCCGCAATCCATCACCGTAACCCGGACCTGCCGGGTTTCATCTTGCTGCGATCGAATAATCAGCTCGCGCCGCCGGTCCGTGATCGGTTGCATCGCTTCTATGCCATTGATGATCAAATTCAGCACGACCTGCTGCAGCTGAATTCTATCGCCGTAGACGGCCGGTAAATCGCTCGATAACTCCGTTCGGAGCGACACCCGATAGCGCATGAATTCATGCTCTAGAATGTTCACAGCCTCGCTCACGATTTCATTGACGTCGAGCGGCGCCATCTGCGTATCGGTCCGTTTGACTAGAGCGCGGACGCGTCGAATGACCTCCCCCGCGCGATGGCCGTCCCTGATGATCCTCTCCAGGGCGGCGTGTGCTTCGTTCAGGTCGGGCAATTCGCGATCGAGCCAGCCCAAGCAGGCCTCCGCGTTGGCGACAACGGCCCCGAGCGGCTGGTTGACCTCGTGAGCAATCGAGGCGGTCAGTTCGCCCAAGCTTGTCACGCGCATGACGTGCGCCAGTTCAGTCCTGGTGTTTTGCAGCTCACGCTCCGCCAGTCTGATCGAGGTCACGTCCATCACTGCTCCGACGAAGTCGACATTGGCCGTTTCACTCGGCATGGCCCGGGCGACAATACGGACGTGCTTGACCGTTCCGCCCGGCAACAGCAGGCGATGTTCAAAGGCGAAATCCTGCCGGTCGATTGCCGCGCGATCGACCACCCGCCGGACAACGGCAAGCTCGTCCGGATGCACTCGGGCGAGAACCAATTCGATCGAAGGGCGGGTTGTCGGGTCGAATCCGAAAATTCTAAAGCCCTCCTCGGACCAGAAGATCTCTCCGCTCGAGACCTTCCAGCCGAAGCTTCCTGTGTGGCTGAGTTGTTGCGCTTCAGCCAGGTAGGTTTCCTGGATCCGGCGAAGCGCATCCTCCGCACGCTTGCGCTCCGTGATGTCGTTATTGGTCTCGAGCGTCCCAATCGGTTCCCCTGCCTCGCCCCGCTGGACGGACCACCGGCTCGAGACAGCGACCTGCGTTCCGTCGCGCTTGGTGTGGAGAAGCTCTCCCTCCCAGTGTCCGCTGCGGAGCAACTCGTCTGTAATCCGCTCGAGCGGCGCGGGAAAGTTCGTTTGCAGCAGTCGATGAGCGACTTTACCGACCGCTTCCTCCCTTCTCCAACCATAGAGCTCCTCACCGCCTCGATTCCAGTAGGTAATGACATTGTCGAGGTCGCGGACCAGAACCGAGTCGCGTGTAAGATCCAGCAGCCGAGCCTGTTCGCCATGCGCTTGCGCAAGGCGCCGCAACCGCCTCACGAGGCTCGTAATGACAATCGAGGTGATGAGAAATGCAGAGAGTGTCGTGATGTCCTGCGGATTCGACACCTCGAAAGCAAACAGCGGCTCTATGAAAAAGTAGTCGAGGCAACCTACGGCGATGACGGGGAAGACGACCGCCGTGACGAAACTGTCCATCAGGGACAACAGGACGATGACGACCAAATAGACGCACGCGGCCGTCGCCGAACTCAGACCGAGAACGAAGCACGCCCAGGTCGTGAGCGCCAGGGCTGCCGCACCCGAGACCCACAGCATCGACAAGTATCGGAATAGCCCGTGCCCGCGGGGTCTGAATGTGGAAATCACAGCTTCCTAACAACTCCCTAAGGACTCCGTTCACCGCAAATTCTATCGTGACCTCCGGGTTCAGGAGCGCAGGCAAGGCCGTTGGTCTCGCACCGCTCCTTCCAAGGGAGATTTCGATATGCAGCATTCTCGCACCGATTCTAAGTCTACCGGCATTTACTCTCGACGCCGATTTCTCGCATCCGCGGCGGCCGCCGGTTGCGCCGCGCCTGCCCTGCTCTGGCAGCAGTCGAGTCCGGCCGATCCGGTTTCCACCTCAACTGGACTCGCCGCGGACGCATCGCCGGTTGCGCTGCCGCCGCTGCCCTATCCCCCCGACGCTCTCGAGCCGGTGCTGTCGGCCGAGACGATCGGCTTTCACTACGGTAAACATCACCGAGCCTACTTCGACAATCTGCTCAAGCTCACCGCCGGCACCTCGTTCGCCGATAAGTCCTTGGAGCAGCTGATCGTCGCGACGCAGGCCGATGCGGTGCACGAGACGATCTTCAACAACGCGGCGCAAGCGTGGAACCACAACTTCTACTGGCGTTCGCTCAGTCCATCGACGACGACGCCGAACGCGCCTTTGCGGGCCGCAGTTGCGCGCGACTTCGGAACGATGGATGGGCTTTGCGAAAAGCTGGCCGCCGCCGCAGCCGCGCGTTTCGGCAGCGGCTGGGGCTGGCTGGTGGCCGACCGCGGCAAACTCAGCGTTATCAGCACGTCGAACGCCGATACGCCGTTGACTCGCGGCGTCACACCGCTGCTCACCGTCGATGTTTGGGAGCACGCCTACTACCTCCAGTACCAGAACCGCCGCGCCGAATATCTCGGGCAGCTGATCGGCAAGCTGCTCAATTGGGAATTTGCCGCTGCCAACTTTTCGCGTCTTTGATTTCTCCATCCTTCCATCCACTTAGCTTCAGGAGCATTGATCATGAAACCCTCTCGTCCTTCGCCTTCCGTCTTGAATTCGACCTCCGCCATTGTCGCTCTGTCGGTGAGCGCCTTGCTCGCCGGCTGCGGCGGCGGCGCATCGTCCATGAGCCCTCAGACCTCCACCCCCGCGTCGGTGAGCCCGCCGGTCAACACCAAGGGCCTGTGGATTGCCAACGGCACGAATGTCTTGGAATACATTCCCAGTCAGCTGGCGGGCGGCACCGGTGCCACTGTTCCGCACTTGACGTTGGCAAGCGCAGTCTTCGGCGCACCTCAGGGTGTCACCTTCGACGCACACGGCAATCTGTGGGTCATGGATCCGCAAGGCACGGTGAACGGCACGCCTACCCCCGCACTGTTCGAGTTCAGTGCAGCGGAATTGGCGGCCCTTGCCACCACTCCGGCACCGGAACCCGTGACGACCATCACCTCCACCGCATTGAACTTTCCGCAGCAATCGGTGTTCGATGCACAGGGCAATCAGTGGGTCACCGACCACAATAACAATGTGGTGCTGGTGTTCGCCGCCGCGGAACTCGCCAAGAGCGGAACGAACAGCATCAATCCCGCAGTCTCGATCACCTCGGCGAGCTTCAACGGTCCGCTTGGCATCGTCTTCGACGGCTCGGGAAATCTGTTCGTGGCAAACAACGGCGGCGTGCCGCAGTCCGGCGGCTCGATGAGCGCGGTCGGAACCAGCATCGTCGTGTTTGCCGCGAATCAGCTGCCCGTGGTGCCGATGACGGGGATGCTGACGCCGGATCTTTCGCCCAGCATCACCTTGAGCGATGACGGTCAAGGTTCGATTCAAGGTCCCTGGGCGCTGGTGTTCGACAGCTCCGGCGATCTCTGGTCCAGCAATGCGAACACGCCTTTCACCCTGGTCGAATTCGCACCGGCGAGTCTCATGATGACCGGGGCGCCTGTCCCGATGGTCACACTCAGTCCCACAACCGTCGCCGGCAATGCCACGCTGAATTCCCCGAACGGCATCTGCTTCGATAACATCGGCGATCTAGCCGCGATGAACTCCGCCGGTGCATTCGGGATCGCCTTCTTCGCAAAGGATCAGCTGATGACTGGAGCGCCGACACCGAATACGTTTATCGTCGGCACCGCGACGACCTTGAACGCGCCGGCGGGCTGCAACTTCGGCCCGCTGGTCAATTGAAGCGGGTTGACGGGTGGGGATGCGAGAGCATCCCCACCCTCGTCTGGAAGTACGATGACGCCGCAGTTGGGGGGTTCAGCCTCTTTTGGCGGGCACTTC
>Ga0209274_10000057_pt1 | contig 110532 bp, 93 predicted proteins | sample HubBroMetageREF1_FD_188343 | JGI IMG/M metagenome (GOLD analysis project Ga0209274, IMG submission 188343) | Reference soil microbial communities from the Hubbard Brook experimental Forest, New Hampshire, USA - Hubbard Brook CCASE Soil... | ecosystem: Environmental > Terrestrial > Soil >...
GGAGTAGCCACCGTAATAGTCATGGAGTTGGAGACGGAGCTTGAGGCTGCGGAGATGGTGGTCGTGCCCTCTCCAGCGCTGGTGGCTAATCCGTTGCTGCCCGTGGCATTGCTGATGATGGCTACAGTGGCCGACGACGAACTCCAGGTGACAACGGTCGTCAGATCTTGCGTGCTGCTGTCGGTGTAAGTCCCGGTGGCCGTAAACTGCTGCGTCGTTCCGAGGGCGATCGTGGGCGCCAGCGGATTGATCGCGATCGAGACCAGCGCCGCCGGGGTCACTACTAGCTGCGCCGTCGCACTTACTGATCCAGAGCTGACGCCAATCGTCGTCGTGCCCGCGGCCAGCGCGCTGGCCAGCCCCGCTGTGCCCGCTGTGTTGCTGATCGTCGCTACCATCGCTACTGACGAACTCCAGTGCCCGATCTGCGTCAGGTTCTGCGTGGTTCCGTCCGAGAACGTCCCTGTCGCTGTGAATTGCTGAGTTGTGCCGAAAGCAACCGTGGCGGTGGGTGGAGCGATCGCGATCGAAACCAGCGTTGCCGACGTTACCGTCAGTTGGGTCGAACTGCTCACGTTCCCCCAAGTTGCGCTGATGTTCGCCGTGCCGATTCCCACGCTTTGCGTGAGTCCCGAATTGTTGATGGTGGCGGTTGACGGCGTGTCGGACGACCACGTCGCGGTGCTGGTCAAGTTCTGCGTGGTGCCGTCGGAAAACGTGCCGGTCGCGGTGAACTGCTGCTGGGTGCCCAGAGCAATCGAGGGCGTTTGCGGAGTTATCGAGATTGAGGCGAGCGTCGCTGCTGTCACGGTCAGCATCGTCGAGCCCGTCACCGTGCCTGCATTCGCCGAAATCGTCGCCGTTCCCGGGCCAATGCTGCTGACCAAGCCCTGCGTCGGCGCAGCGTTGCTGATGGTCGCCACCGCCGGCGTAGTCGAACTCCATTGCACTGTGTTGGTGATGTTTTGCGTGCTGCCATCGGAAAAGGTGCCGGTCGCGGTGAACTGCAGTGTCGTGCCCGATGCAATGGTCGGAATCGCCGGCGTCAGCGCAATCGAAACCAGAGCCGAGGGAGTGACCGTCAGCGTAGTCGAGCCGCTAATGTTGCTCGACGCCGCCGTGACTGGGGTGCTGCCCAAAGCCACGCTGGCAGCGACTCCCTGGCTGTTGACCGTGGCGATGCTGGAATTGCCCGTGCTCCAAGTGACTGAGTTGGTTAAAACCAGCGTGCTGCCGTCACTGTAAGTCCCGGTTGCAACCAGGGACGTCGTCGTTCCCAAGGCAAACGAAGGATTGGCCGGAGTCACCGCCAGCGACACGAGAACTGGCGATCCTACATTTAGCGTGGCCGAGCCCTGAATCGCCCCTAAAGCAGCCGTGATCGTGGCGGTCCCCGGCGCGACTGCGGTGGCTGATCCGCCGTGGAGTTTGACGGTTGCGACCGAAGTGTTCGACGAAGTCCAACTCGCCTTCGTGGTCAGATTTTGTATCGTGCCATTGCTGTAGGTGCCGGTTGCTGTAAATGGCTGCGTGAAACCGACTGTGACCGAAGCGCTGGAGGGAGTGACCGCGATTGAAGTTAACACCGCGGCCGTCACCGTCAGTGTTGCCAAACCGCTGATCGTGCCGGATGCGGCCGTGATGGTCGCAGTTCCCGGCGCTATGCTTGTGGCTAACCCACTGCTACTGACAGTTGCGACGGAGAGCGAAGAGGATGTCCACGTGGCGTTCGTCAGCTTCTGCGTCGTGCCATTGCTGTAGGTTCCCTTAGCTGTAAACTGCTGAATTTCTCCCGCCGCAACCGAAGCCGTAGACGGCGTGACTGCGATCGAAATCAGAACCGCGCTCGGAGTGGCTGTAGATTGCTGAGTGTCCGCAGCGTGTGGACTGGAAAGTCCCGTATCGGCCGCCGTCAGGGTGGCATTTCGAGCACCCAGCGCGCTGGCCGTGAAAATAATCGAAACAGAGGCCAGGCAAAGAAGTAACCGCGAGCGCTGGACTCTCAGTCTGATCTGCATCGACCCCTCAAATCTCAACTTGACGGTTGCAAGACCCAAGGCCTTGCGCGACAGGGGGGAGGGAAATCAGCTGTGCGCGCTAAGAATCACTCAAGTGAAGAGAACTAAAAGCTGCCAAGCTGCCTCACGCAGCCTAATCTAATTCTGACGGATTTTACATGACAGTCGCGGCTTGTCAAGCGTTTATGGACGCACTATGACTTGCCCGGCTTGGTATGCCGAAGCCATCCAGTTGCGCCCCCTCAGCCGTAGCGCAGACCCTCGATTGACAGTCAGCTCGATTCGATTACGTCCGATCCAAGAAACAAATGCCGCGACCGCATGGAAGTGTGTTGTTCTCGAACACTCTGGTTCGAAATCGAACACTCAATTTGAATGAGAGCACGTCACATAAATGTGAATGAGAAGCAGCCAACCAATTCCTAACCACGACTTAAGACAGAATGACGGCGATGCGATGAAACCCGCGCGCATCAAGGCTCGCACTCGATGCCATTCACAATTTCCGCGGCGATCGAGCTAAGGAAAAGCTCGAGGGCTGCCGATAAGAAGCCACCTGCGGAAGCCGAATTGTATCCAGGTTGAATCCAGGTTGAGTTCAGAGCGCTGACGATCCAGTGAAGACCACGCGCGCTGAGCTTCATGCACATTCGCTATTCAAACTACTGAAGGAGATTGCAATGTCTCGACGAGTACTCTCTCTGCTTTTCTTGTGTGCCTGTGCCAGCACTGTATTTGCCCAGGACCTCTCAAACATCCAGATTCACGGATTTGCAACCCAAGGCGTTCTCTACAGCTCCGCCAACAATTTCCTTGGCGCCAACACGAGCGCAGGAAGTCTGCAATGGACCGATGGCGCAGTAAGCGTCAGCGATTCAGTTTCGGATAAGTTGCGCGTAGGTATCCAGCTGCACATGTCTCAGCTCGGAGAATTCGGCGGCCCCAGCATTCAGGTTGACTGGGCGTCAGGCGATTACAAGCTCAACGACTATGCCGGCTTCCGTGCGGGCAAAATCAAGACACCTCTCGGCCTGTTCAACGATTCCCAGGACGTGGATGCGGTTCACCTTTGGGCGCTGCTTCCGCAGGGAATGTATCCCATAGCGAACCGGAGCTTCTACCTGTCCATCCTCGGCGGCGAGTACTACGGCGCTGCGAAACTGGGCAACAAAGGCGGAACACTCGTGTATCGCGGGTATGTCGGATACCGTTCGCTGGACATCAATGGCGGCTATCAAAACGAAATCAACAGCGGCGTGGCGTCGCTGGAGACAGGCCTCGGAGTGCCCTATACGCCTCCGACCAGCCCATCCGGTGGTATGTCTTTCGGCGGCGACGTGCGCTGGATCACTCCGCTGAAGGGATTGCTGATTGGCGAGAGCACCATGATCGCGGATCTGCATGGCAGCCAGGGTCCGGTGACGTTCGGTCAACCCCTGAACAGCATTGACCAGTACTACGCGCAGTTCGAGAAGGGAAAATTCTTTGCGGACGCGGAGTACAGAAGGCAGCCGGTTGCGTTCCATGAAGCCGCTGGCCCGGTTTTCGTGCCCATCCCGCTTGATTGGCGCAGCTGGTACCTGATGACCGGCTATCACGTCACCGAGAAGCTCCAGTTGGGAACGTACTACAGCCACTTCGTAGACGCGGGCGGCACCAACAACACAGCACTGGTCGCCAACTACTCCAAGGATTGGACCGTCTCTGCGCGGTATGACTTCAATCCCTACTTCTACGCCAAGCTGGAAGAGCACTTTGTTCATGGTACCGACGGGGACTATTACGCGGACGACAACCCGAATGGTGAGAAGTCCCGGTCGAACCTGCTGGCAGCCAAGATCGGCTTCAGCTTCTAATCGATCAACAAAACTAAAATTGGAGAAAATGCCATGAAAAAATCATACTTGCCAGCCCTGTTCCTCGGACTTGTCGTCGCTGCCTCAGTGGCGAAAGCGCAAGACGCCGTGGTGGTCGCCAACAGCGGAGTGAAAGCCACGGAAGTGAGTTCGGACGATCTCCGCGACGTGTTCACGGGAGCCAAATCCAGTCTGAAGGACGGCTCCCATGTAACCCCGGTCACGCTAAAAGGCGGAGCTGAGCACGAAGCCTTCCTGAAGAAGTACGTCGGGAAGTCGGACTCAGCCTTCCGCGCGGGATGGCGCAGCCTGGTCTTTACTGGCCAGGCGTCCATGCCGAAAACCTTTGACACCGATGCGGCTTTGATCGATTACGTGGCCGCAACACCCGGCGCAATCGGCTACGTCAGCGCAGGCGCCGCCAACGACAAAGTAAAAACTCTGGCAGTGAAGTGAGGATAGGAATGCGTAATCTAGGAATCAAAGCCAAGATCTGGTTCAGCATCGCTATCTTCGGTGCAGGTTACGTTGCTCTGCTGATCCTGCTTCAGTGGACCGCATCAGAGACCCAGACGCATATGAAACTGGCGTCCGGGTCTCTGTTCCCCGCGGCCTTGCGGGCGCAGGAAGCCGAAGCGGCGTTTCAGAAAGTGAACAAGGTCTACAACGACGCCGTGCTGTTGCAGGACAAGAAAGTGTTGGCCGGCGCCGCTCAGGACGGTCAGGCTGTGGTTTCGGCGTTGCAGGCGGCGCAGGAAAAAACCTCCTTCAACCCGGATCTGCAGAAGCAGATTTCTGCGCTGATCACCAGCTTCGAGGATGTTCAGACGCGCTCGAAGGAAACCTATACCGCGATGATCGACGGAGGGGACAACATCTCGTCGAAGACGCAGCAGGCGGTGGGCACCCTGGCGAAGGACAACAAGCAACTAGAAGAGTCTTTCCAGGAGGTACGCACTGGCCTCTCCAAGAACTTCGAAGCCGAACTGGAAACGGTTGCAGCGGGATCACGACGCCAGCGCACGCTTGGCATCCTGGTCTTTCTGATTGCGGTGATCTGTGGAGCGGGCACCTCGGCGGTCGTAATCAACCGCCAGATTGCGGTTCCACTGGATCAACTTGCGGGCCGTCTGCGGGACATCGCGGAGGGTGAAGGCGACCTCACCAAGCGTCTTGAGATCAACGGCGAAGACGAGATCAGCCAGGCAGGCAGCGCGTTCAACCTGTTCATGGACAAGCTGCAGGCCATCATGCGTCAGGTAGCCTCCAGCACTTACCAGTTGGCGGGCGCCACCGAGGAAATCTCGGCTTCTGCCATGCAGATGGCGGAGCACGCCAGCACGCAACAGAACCAGACCTCGCAGATCGCGACTTCGATGCAAGAGATGGCTTCCACTGTATCTCAGGTATCGGAAAACTGTAATCACGCCGCGGACAATGCGCGTCAGGCTGCTTCCACCGCGCGGGATGGCGGGAAAGCCGTGGAACGCACCGTGGAAACCATGCGCAGTCTCGCTGAGTCCGTGCAAACCATCGCCAAGCGGATTGGGGAACTGGGCAACAAATCGAATCAGATCGGCAAGATCGTCGGGGTCATCGATGACATTGCCGATCAGACCAACCTGCTGGCTCTGAACGCCGCCATCGAAGCAGCTCGCGCCGGCGAACAAGGCCGTGGGTTTGCCGTGGTCGCCGACGAAGTCCGCAAGCTGGCCGAACGCACCACCAAGGCAACCAAGGAAATCGCGGACATGATCGCCTTGGTCCAACAGGAGACACAGGGCGCAGTGAAAGCCATGGATCTCGGAACCACGCAGGTGCAGCAGGGCGTCGAGGCAACAAACGAAGCTGGAAGCAAGCTGCAAATGATCATTGACGCCGTGGAACGCGGTGCCAACATGATCACCCAGATCGCGGATGCAGCCAAGGAGCAATCGCGCGCCACTGAGCACGTCAACACAAGTGTCGCGGAGATCTCCAATCTGACGCAGCAGTCTGCCGCGTCCTCCAGCGAAACGGCGAAGGCATGCAGGGATATGTCGACCTTGGCCACGGACTTGCAGACTCTGGTCAGCAAGTTCAAGTTGGAAGACGCTTCACAGGGACATCAGGGTCCGACTTCGGAGCGTGAACCAGCGCCATCCGAGGCTCGGGCTGCAACGGCCGGAGGCTATTAAACACTGGTCAGGCTGATGGCCCAGACTTGCTGTAAGGTGCCCCATTTTTCGATTCGGTTCTCGAAAAGTGGGGCGCTTCATTTTTTGTCGAAATTTTCGTACGGCCAATACAGCGTTCCCCGCCAGCAGCCATACTCCGAATATTTGATCTCTCGGCGTATATGAAACGCATACGAACCCAATGTGCCCGGTCACCATCCAGGCGGCTCCTCGATCCACTTCTGCAAACTGTGTGGTCGACGTGACCGTATGGGGGTTAGACTCGTGTGCGAGGAGAAGTGACTACGGCAATTAATGTCCAGATCAAGAAATGCCGATTAAGACCCCGGCAACAAAACCAGTTGCGCTTTCAGGAGAGAACAATGTCGGTTTCTGGGATTTCCAGCAGCAATTTTTCTGACTACCGAACTCAAGGCACCCAAAACAATCTGCAGAAGGTGCAGCAAGAGTTTCAACAGCTCGGCCAAGATTTGCAATCGGGGAATCTGCCGGCGGCACAATCGGACTTCGCGACCTTGCAAAGCCTCGAGCCGAAGGGGAACTCGAATTCATCTTCGCAGGGCAACGGTCCTATCGCCCAGGCTTTCAATCAGCTCTCCCAGGATCTTCAGTCCGGAAATTTGTCGGCAGCGCAGCAAGACTACTCGACGCTGCAACAAGATGTCGAGAGTCGAGTAGAGCAGGGTCATCACCATCATCATCACGGTGGCGACGGGAGCGAACAGCAGACGCCGTCATCGTCACAGCCCAGCTCGAATAGCGTTTCGGTAACCGTCTAGTTGCCGGGGATTGCCCCGGCGATTGGGCCCCATGGATGGCTGCCGAGGTTGAGCAGCGCCGACAGCGGGAGTCGGTTCTGGGAGCCCCTAGTCTCTAATCCCAGAAGCATCGAGGAGAGCTCGCGGAGATCAGATCCTGATGCTCAGAGTGGGACCCGCGCTCAGACTGGAGTTATCGCTGGATGAAACATCCGGACCACTCAGGGAAAGCGACGTAGTAACGCCCGGCTGCAGATCGGCCGGTCCGGCGGGTGTCGATTGAATATTCTGGCGAAGTTCAGTGACCGCTTGCCCGGCTCCCGAGAGATCACCGGCCGCCAAAGCATTTCCCACGGCTTGCAGGCCCTGGCTGATGCGCGTGGCGAGTTCATTGGACTGATCGCCGCTCCCCTGTGACGAAACAGCTTTTGTAAGCTGGGTGAAAGCTTGCTGAGCCGCTGGCAGATTGTTCGAAATCACCGCTTCTTTTATGCCCTGCAGGTATTGTTGAAGCGTGGGCTGGACGTAAATAAGATGCGGCGTCGAATTCAACTGGATTCCCGGTGCTGACATAATCGATCCTCCTCAAGGTTTCTCGTGCATCCAAGAAGCCCTTTCTAGGCTCACGGAGCCAATCATGAATTTCCGCAGCCCTTGCTATCGGCACTTCTGAGGCGGCATCTGAGTCGTTGAACCGGTTTCTAAGATTACGTTTGTAAGTCCGACCGGTTACTCCGCGTGCTGCAGCAGCCACCGCGGTCACAGCCGGTCGCAGATTGGCACGAGAATTGCTCGTGACTAATCAAGTAAGGGAACCTTCCAGGTCCTAGGTTAGTTTTGCATGAGGCGCCGTGCGAGCGTCCACGAAGTCCTAGCGCAAAGCAATAAATCCTCACACCCGGAAACTCCCAAGCGAATTTGAGTTGTGCAAAACGCACAGAACAAGGAAATTGATGACAACCACCTCAGGGTTAAGACCTCTCATTCGCATTGGCGTGGCCAACGGCGACCCCCTTCAATTTGTAGGTTTGCGAACTCTCCTGAATCCGTTCGCCGACCTTGAACTGAGTTGTGTCGATCCATCCGAAATTGCAATTGGGAACAAGGTTGACGTGGCATTGCTGTGGAATCAGGCCGGCAGGAAAGTGTTCGATGTAATGGCTGGGTGGCGAGCCCGGGATCTCAGGCTGCCGATTGTCCTGATCGGCACCCGCATGGACGATGAGGCGATGTATACGGCTATTATTTCCGGGGCAAAGGGCTGCGTCGACGAGGAAGCGCCGGCCATAGAGTTCGCGCGTGCTTTCCGGGCAGTTCACGGAGGCTCAGTCTGGGTTCCTCGCAGGGTATTGTCATTGCTGGTTGAGCGGAATAACGCGGCTGCAGGACGCGATCCTCTGCTGCCCTCCCACCGTGGGTTAACCAATCGGGAAAGACAGGTCCTGGAGTTGCTGGTAGACGGCTGCTCCAACAAGGAAATTGGCGGTCCTTTAGGAATTGAAGAACGTACAGTAAAGGCACACGTTGCAAAGCTAATGCGCAAAGTGGGAGTGCGAAACAGAATTGCCCTTTCGATGCATGCCATCTCTCACGAGCTTGTTTCCAGAAGTTAGAAGAGGGAATACAGAGCATGAGAGGAAGCACACAGTGCGCGGGTTAAGTCCTCACCCGGTGTCGACAGTTCTAAACTTCTGCAGCGTCAGTCAGAGGTCGTTACTCGGGATTCTTCCAACGAACTGCGGACAGCGCGAGCCAAAGTCGCCAGGCTGAATGGCTTCTGCAGGAAGATGCCGTCTCCTCCCAAGGCGTCTGCGTCGATCCGGCGGTCCGCGTAACCGGACATGAAGATCACTGGTAAGTGCAAGCCCATATCTCGCACCGCAGCGGCTAACCCAGGTCCGTCTCCCCCGGGCATGATCATGTCAGTCAGCATAAGATGGATCGGTTTCTTCGCTTCGGAGAATATGCGCAGAGCTTCGGCGGGATTGGAAGCCTGCAACACTTGATATCCTTTTGAGGACAAGTAGCTACAGGTTACGTCGCGAATTCCCTTCTCATCCTCGACAACCAGGATCGTTTCCGACCCTGCCAAGTCGTCGTCGATAGTGACCGGTTTACTCGCAACTGCAATCCTTCCTTCGGCTTCAGGTAGATAAACTTTGAAGGCGGTGCCTTGGCCCGGTTCGCTATAAACCCACACAAACCCGGCGCTCTGCTTCACAATTCCGTAGACTGTCGCCAGACCAAGGCCGGTTCCCTTCCCACGTTCTTTGGTCGTGAAGAAGGGCTCAAAGACGCGTCCACGGGTCACTTCATCCATGCCACATCCGGTGTCAGTGACGGAGAGCATGACATAGTAGCCTGGCTTGGCGGTTTGCACGTCGCGTGAACTGAAGTAGGATCCGTCCAAATGAACACGATCGGCCGCGATTGTCACCCGCCCTCCCTTGGGCATGGCATCCCGTGCGTTGAGCACAAGGTTCATGAGCACTTGCTCAATCTGAGCTTGGTCCGCGCGGATCAAACTAGGACCATGGGACGGAGAAAAGACCATTTCGACATTTTCTCCCAGGAAGCGAGGCAACATGACGCAAAGATCTGACACGAGCTTGTTCACATCCAGAACTTTCAGATCCTGCACCTGACTACGACTGAACGCTAATAGTTGCTTAGTGACCGATGCGGCTTTGGTTCCAGCCTCCGTTATCTGACTCGCATAATGGGTAATTTTGAGTGGATCGTTGGCGGAATCCACAATCAGCTGAGCAAAACCATTCATGACCATGAGCAGGTTATTGAAGTCGTGAGCGACTCCTCCTGCCAGTTGGCCGACGGCTTCCATTTTCTGAGCTTGCAGCAGTTGACGTTCGAGGTGACGTTGTTCCGTGATATCTTCTACAAATACTTCGTATCCGGTGATTGTTTCATCCTCGCAGCGGATTCGCCGCCCGCTTAGTTGTACCGTCAACTGGCCACCATCTTTGCGCTTCAGAGCTCCCTCGAAGCCCACCGTGTCGTGCCCTGAGGAGTACTTCCCCGATCGGCAAGCGCGATCTTTCGGATGGCAATAAATCGCATCACAATCCTCCAACTGCAGAAGCTCAGCCTCGGATGCATATCCCAGCATCGCCACCAGGGCCGGATTGACCACAAGGAGTTTGCCGCCCGAATCTGCCCGATAAATACCGTAGGGCGCCCCTTCGAAGATCGAGTGGTATTGCGCTTCGGTGCGACGAAGGGCCGCTTCCGCCTTCCTCTTTTCAGTGATGTCAAAAAAAGTGACGACTGATCCCTCTACTACCTCATCTCGTACGACCGGGTGGGACCAATACTCGACGGGAAAGCTGGTTCCAGCGGCGCCCCAAAACACTTCCTCGTCCGAGTGAGCAGGCGTTCCGCCACGAAGCGTCTGATAAATAGGACACTCCTCTTCCGGATACGGGCTACCGTCCACACGCCTGGAATGAATCTTGGAGTGCATATTTTGACCCAGCAGTGCGTCGGCCGAATCGTAGCCGAGCATGCGGATCGCGGCGGCGTTACAGAATGTGCAAGCACCTTTCAGATCCAGCCCAAAGATGGCCTCCGCACTAGAGTCGAGCAGCAACTGTAGTTGTTCTCGGCTTTCACGAAGTGCGGCTTCGGCTGTCCGTACGGCGGTAACGTCATGCGCCAGAACCAGGAGAGCACGGCGTCCTCGAAAGAGGATCGCCTGCGAACTGATCTCCACGTCAATGGTGGAGCCGTCCTTCTTCACATGCTTCCAGACCTCGCGGGACAATAACGCATCATGCGTATCGAGCGACGAGTGGTGCGCCTCGATGAACGGGATTTCCTCCGGGTGAACGTCTGCCACGGTCATGGACAGGAACTCGTCGCGCGAGTACCCATAGTGGCTGACCGCCGCATCATTCACCGCCAGGAAGCAAAGGTCTCCGATGTCGCAGACCCACATGGGGTTGGGATTTGCCAGAAACAAGAGCCGGTACTGCTCCTCGGACTCACGTAGCTCTCTTTCCGCCCGGTCTCGATCCTGGCGGAGTCTTTGTTCGGTAATCACCCTCCACAGCACAACCTGAAGTCGGTCCAGATCTTGCTTCAGGACATAATCCGAAGCTCCCGCCCGGATACACTCTGAGGCGAGTTTGTCACCCACTCCATCTGCAATCACGATCAACGGAACCCGGCGCGCCTGTGATTCCATCATGTGCAGCGTGCTTAGAGCGCTCCACTCAGGACACGAGGCTGCCAATACCAGGTCGTAGGCGCGCATCTCGAAGAGGTTTACGAACTCAAACGGCGTGGATGCTACATCCGCGTGAATCTGAATACCCGTAAGATCTCGCAACTTATGAAGACACAGCTCAGCGTCCTCCTGATTCTGTTCCAGGAGCAGTATTGCGACAGCTTCACTGTTTGTTGATGGTGGTTCTAGTTCCATAGCGTCAGAGCTACCAGCAGGTCATGTTGGAGGCTATCTGCCACACAACACAACATAGATGCACTTCTAGGTCAGTCGATGGATTTTTCAGATAACGATGTGCTCAGCCCTGATCTCGCGTTCTGCTCCCATGAGGATGCTCGCGCGCTCGATCACGTTCCGCAGCTCGCGGACGTTGCCCGGCCAGCTGTGCTGGCGCAGAATCGCGTCTGCTTCCGGAGTTAAGACAACATTGCGGGGGCACAACTTCGTCAAGAAGGCTTGGGTCAAAGAACTGAGGTCGCTCATCCGATCACGCAGGGGCGGCAACTCGATCGCAAACACCGACAGGCGATAGAACAGGTCTTCCCGGAAAGCGCGCTCCTGGACAAGTCTCCGCAGCTTCGCGTTCGTGGCAGCGATGACTCGAACGTCCACCCGGAATGTGTCGGTACTTCCGAGTCTCTGCACCTCTCCTTGTTCCACAAACCGTAGGAGTTTTGACTGCAGGCCCAAAGGCAGATCGCCAATCTCATCGAGAAACAAGGTTCCGCCTTGAGCCGCGTGGATGCGGCCGACGCGGGACTGCACTGCCCCGGTGAATGCGCCTTTTACAAATCCGAACAGCTCGGCTTCGAGCAGCGCCTCGGGAATTGCGGCGCAGTTAATAACCACAAATGGCTTTTGCCGCCGCAGGCTGAGATGGTGAAGGGCATTCGCAACTACATCCTTGCCCGTACCACTTTCGCCTGTGATCAACACGCTTGTGTCCCGTTGCGCGACAAGGCGAACCATTCCGCAAAGTCGCTGCACCGACGGGGCGGAACCAACAAAGCCAGGCAGGCCGGTGTCATCCGACCTTCGCTCGGCGTTGACCGCGAAGGAGGAACTCGCCCTCTCAATGCTGAAGGGACCTCCGCGCTCGACTTCGCGGACCAGATGAAAACAGGGCGAATCGGGGGATGGTGCCGCCAGAATGGGCTGCCCCGTGTGCGAATTGACGGGGATGATTTCAACTCCCGGGTAGTGTGACTCCAGAATTTCGCGGAACTCTTCGACCTTCAGGTCAGGAAGGGCGGGGTCAAGCAGAACCAGAGAAATCGCCCCCATGTGAATCTTCTCGAGCGCCGAAGCACCACTCGAGACCTCTTGAACCTCCCAACGTCCGGAATGAAGTCTGGAAGAAAGTTCGCGTCGGAGGTCGTCGTTCGAGCTTACGAGCAAAACCCCCACTGTCCCAGGAATGATCGGGCCCTGCGAAGAGAAAGATTGATCCACCATTAAACTAGACATGAGCTAACCTCACCTTGTTTTTCCACTTCGCTACACACGCTGCTTAAACGCACTTTGGGCAACCGCATTTCCAGCCCAGGGGGATGGGGATTCAACATAAGCTTTCCGCCGGCGATGGCGGCTATTTCCTGCGCCAGTTCATGGCGGGGCGTCACACGCCGGGATGTTGTTTCGGTAAGCTCCGACTCTTGATCGCCGTGGTTGACGGCCTCCACTCGAATCAGCACGCTATCGGCTTCTGACTCAATCGAAACTAACAACCTGCTGCCTCGCTTAAGGAGCTGTAACAGATCGGACAGCGCCATCTTCAAGGCTGCGGAAACTCGGCCGCGCGAGATCCTGACGCGGTCTTGGCGTGAGCCTTTCCGGTCCTCAAGTGTCACCTGGGCAAATTCGACTTTCGCCGACGCAGCATGAGCCCGCAGACTGGCCAATACCTCCTCCACCATGGACGAGGCCGAAAATGTTGCAATGTCCGAAGCAGGCTCTTGCAGCCGCGCCAGCACGCGGAGATGCTCGAACGAGTCGATCGCTCGTTGCAGTTCCTCCAACGATCGCTCGACAGCGGATTTGAAGTCATCCACCGTGCCCGCACTCAGGAGCGCAAGTTCCAGAGTCCCCTGCAGCACACAGAGTGGTTGAGTAGCCTGGTGTAATCCGCGAGACATAGCGTCTGAGATTTTTTTCTGAGCCGACACATCTCCCTCGCAGGCTCTAGCTTGAGCTGACATTGCCTATCCCTTTCTAGTTATCGGAGAGAACGTATCCCACGCCGCGAACGGTGCGAATCAATTTTGTGCAATCCCCGGCGTCTACTTTGTCGCGAACGTACTTGACATAGACGTCGATGAGATTGGTCTTGGCATCGTAGGGAGCCTTCCAGACGTTTTCCATGATCATCGCCCGGTTGACTGGCTTTCGGGCGTTCATCATTAAATATTCCAGGAGCGCGAACTCTTTCGTAGTCAGGTCGATCCTTCTCCCTGCCCGCTCGACCCGAAATTCCGGTCGATTGAGAGTGAGATCGCCAACCTGCACAATCTCTCGCGAAGCTCTGCCGCTGCGCCGAAGCAGCGCGCGCACCCTCGCGGTTAGCTCATGGAACGAGAAAGGCTTGATCAGGCAGTCGTCGGCGCCGCCATCCAGTGCTGTGACTCGATCTTCCAGCCGGTTTCGGCCGGTGAGCACCAAGACCGGCAAACCGGGCATAGTGGGCCGCACTTGTGTCAACAGCTCCATGCCATCCATTTTGGGGAGATTCAGATCCAGGATGAGGAGGTTGTAGTTGGTCTTACCGACAGCCTCGAGGGCAGTCTGGCCGTCATGGACTAAGTCCACGGCATACTTGTCGGTTTGGAGCCCACGCTGCAGGAAATTCGCGAGGGGGATGTCGTCTTCAGCGATTAATACCTGAGCCTGATTATTGATTGGTTCAGAAGGTTTCGTCTCACACATTTCGTATTCCATCGGTCCTCGGATCGCAAGGCAGCCTCTGCTTGTCGAGGCTGCGAAATTTTGCACTGCAACGTCGTACAACATGACGTCATTGCTTCTAAACTCGCAAAAAAGGAAACCACACCAACGGACCGGCACCGTGTGGGAGAGGGGGAGGGCCGATCCGAGACTAATAAAGCAATTAGGAGGCCTTAATCTCGATCTAACGTATCTCTATGAATTAGAGTGAGTTATGAGATCGGGGCAGAAATCGACCAAGGTGGGCACTGCTGTCGATTCGAACACCATGTCCTGAAGTCGAACAGGGGCGGGCCATCCCAGATCCGTTGACTGGAATGTGCGCTCTGATCGTAGAAGACAGCCTTCGCCGGACCTGAGCTATTCTTTCTTTGGTTCGCTCTTCGCGGCTGAGGGTTCGCCTGGTTCGGGCTTCTCATCCGGATCAGTGTCGGTCTCTATATATTGAACGATCAGTGAGATGCGCCGGTTTGACGGATCCAGGGCATCCTTCGAATTGCGCAACCGCTGGTCTGCGTAGCCTCGAACCTGTGAGACCTGATCCTCGCGAATGCCGTTCAGCTGCATCAGTCGCCGGGCGGCATTGGCGCGGTCAGCGGACAGCTCCCAGTTGCCGTAGCCGCGCTTGCCACCGTAAGGCTTGGAATCGGTGTGCCCCTCGATGGAAAGCTTGTTGGGAAGTTTCCCCAGCTCCGCGGCCAGCAAAACCAGCAACTCCTGGCCATCCTTATTGGGTACGGTGCTGCCACTGCCAAAGAATGTTCCCGAGGCGGACTCGAGTAGTTCAATCCGCAAACCTTCTCCCGTAACCGTCATCTGGATTTGATTTTTTAGTTTGTCGAAGTCGTCGAGCTTTTGAACGGCTTTTTGCAATTGCTCCTTCAGCTTGGGCATATCCTCCTTCTTCAGCATGAAGTTTTCGCCCGAGCCGCGCTTGTCGGTACCAACTCTCTTTGAATTTCCGGATGGGTCCTTGAAATAGCCTCCGATGGCCTCTTGCACCTGCTTGCTGGAATTCATCAGCCAGAGCACGATGAACAATGCCATCATCGCGGTCACAAAGTCGGCATAGGCAACCTTCCAGGCGCCGCCATGGTGTCCGCCGTGGTTGACCTTTTTCTTGATAACGATGATGGGACGGCTTGCCATGTTGATGCCCGCGCTCTAAGCCGATGCCGCAGCGGCCGCGTCTCCGCTACCGCCGCCTCTGCACGCCTTTTCGACTTCCTGGAACGAAGGACGCACATGCCCGGGAATGGCGCGCCGGGCGGCCTCCACGGCCATGATCGGTGCCGTTCCTTTCAGGAAGGTGATCATCACCACGCGAAGAACGTAGAGGTATGCTCTCTCATCCTCGGCGGTCTTGGCCATATTCGCCGCCAGTGGTCCCACAAACCCGTAGCAAAGCAGAATGCCTAGAAATGTACCCACGAGTGCAGCGGCAACCTTGCGCCCAATCTCTTCCGGGGGCCCTCCCAAGGCGCCCATGGTGATTACCACCCCCAGCACTGCAGCCACGATTCCCAAGCCGGGGAGCGAATCCGCCATGCTGCTTAGAGCGGCGATGGGCTGGCCGGCGTCGTGGTGATGTACTTCCATATCAAGATCGAGCAGTTGATCCAGATCGAACGGTTCCGAGCCCGTAACCGCCATGCGAAGCGTGTCGCAAACGAAATCGCGCACGTGATGGTCTTTTAAAAATTGCGGATGCTTGGAAAAAACCGCGCTCTTGGATGGCTCGTCCACGTCAGCCTCGAGCCCCATAAGTCCTTCCTTGCGCGCCTTGTTGAAGAGTTCAAACATCATCTTCAGGGACTCGATGTATCTCTTCTTGGTGAATTTGGATGCTCCAAACACGCCCGCAACGCCGGATGCAATTTTCTTGAGAATATGGAGCGGATTCGCGATCAACACCGTGCCCATCGCGGCTCCTCCGATAATAAGGAGTTCGGCCGGCTGAAGCAGGACTTTTACGTTTCCGTGCTCCATCAGGTAACCGCCCATGATGGCGGCAATGACAATCAGAATGCCTATGATTGAAAACATGGCGGTCTAGTTCTCCCTCCGCGGCGGAACAGCGGCTTGTTCCGTAAGTTCTTTATGCGGACCGCTGTGCGAAACGACAACGAGATCGACACGCCGATTCGTTCTTCGCCCCTCTTCGGTGTCGTTGCTCCCGAGCGGACGATACTGGGAATATCCTGCGGCTGAGACTTGCGTCGGATCGAAGCCATACCGTTCGATGAGTAACGCGACCACCTCAGTGGCGCGTGCGGTGGAGAGTTCCCAATTCGACTTGAACCCGTGCTTGTGGATCGGCACGTTATCGGTATGCCCTTCCACTCGAATCTGAAATCCCTTGGCATTGAGAATGTGCGCAATGCGGGCCAATGGGGCCTGTCCATCCGGCAGCAGATCTGCATTCCCACTGGCAAAGAATCCCACTTCGCGAAGGCTGACGACGAGTCCTTCCGGCGTGACCCGCATTTCGATTTCATGGCGCTTGATCTGGTCTCCCAGAGCCTGTTCCAGCTCTCGTTTCAGCTGATCGACGTCCACTCCCGCTCCCGCTCCGCTTCCGTCCTGCGAGCCGGCGATTTTTTCTGGCTCCAGAATCTGCTGTACCTGGCCCGGAGGAGCGGCTTCGACTTGGAGGGGCGATCCCTGAGCGCTGCCTGTGAACGCCCCCAACTCCTGAAAGGCTCCGTGAATGGCTGCAGAAACCTGAACGACTTTCTTGTTGTCCATCTGTGAGGTGGAGTACAGCACAACGAAAAAGGCGAACAGCAGCGTAATGAAGTCGGCGTAGGAAACGAGCCACCGTTCATGATTTACATGCGCGTGTTTCTGTCTTCGGCGGCTCATGCGGGCTGTGGCTCCGGCTGTTCTTGATTGACCAGATATCCCAGCAGTTTTGTTTCGAGAATGCGCGGGTTCATGCCTTCCAGAATCGAGACGACCCCTTCCAGCGTCATTTCCCGCAAGACCTGCTCTTCGCGTCCCTTGATTTTCAGCTTGCCGGAAGAAGGCAAGAAGAGAAGGTTGGCCGACCCCACGCCGTAGATGGTGGCCACAAATGCAACGGCAATCCCCTTCCCGACCTCGTCGATATTTGAAAGATGCTGCATGACTTGAATAAGGCCGAGAACGGCTCCGATAATGCCGATGGTGGGCGCAAAGCCGCCCGCCGACTCGAACACCTGCGCGATCTTCTCCGTATGTTCCGCCTGGTTATCGAGTTCCAGTTCCATCATCTTGCGCAACTCGTCGGGTTCGATGCCGTCGACCGCAAGCATCAATGTTTTTTTCAGAAAAGGATCGGTGATGGCTTGCAGTTCAACGTCGAGCGAGACGATTCCGTTCTTGCGCGCACGCAGCGCAAAACCAACCAGCGTCGCAACCAACTGCTTCGGATCTTCAGCCTTGTCAAAAAAGACCCACCACAGTCCTTTAAATGCGCGCAGAACGGTAGAGAGCGGAAACTGAACCATCACTGCACCGATCGTTCCGCCGAGCACGATCATGGCAGCGGTGGGCTGCAGGATCTGGGCGATCTTTCCGCCCTCCAGCAGTAGACCCGCCAGAATTCCTCCGACCGCGAGGAATATTCCGACAATCGTGCTCTTATCCACGAGATCGTCCTTCTGCAGGCGGGTTGAGAGCGTGATCCAGCGATGTCCGGCTGCCGGCTACCACTGCGGTTCCGGAATCGGCGCCGATCGACAGCAATCCAGCGATTACGGTGCGCCGGAACTCGATCACACGGGCGATAACTTCGTCCATAGTTTCGTGAACCAGGATCTTGTCCCCGCTGACCAGCGTGATCACGGTGTCAGGATTACTCTCGACACACTTGATCAGGTCAGAGTTCACGGTGATCTGTTGACTGTTCAAACGCGTAAGTCGAATCACAAAATTCCTCTGCGAAGTCTGAAAGCCGTAGCAGACCACCAAGGTCCGCCCACTAATCGGCAATTGTGGGATTCTTCTTGAAGTGGACGGCCTTTGTACTTTGTACTGAAGTAATGCATTACCCGCTTCTTTACAGACAACGAGGAATGCATCTCGTCGCGTTCTAACCGTGAGCTAACTTACCCGCATTCACCTCAGCGCTCACCAGGGCATCTCGCAAGAAAAAGAAGACCTACTTCTGTTCTGTGCCTCCGCCATGGCCTGCAGCCGCTGCCCGGCGATTCGGACGTTTCATATAGACTTCCACCTGCTGCTTCTCGGCCTCTGTCAACAGCCGTTTGCGCAAGACCACGCTCATATGATCGACGGCTCTAGGGTAGCGGACGAGGTCCTCGCCTCTTACTTGCTTCTTCTGCAGCGCTTCGCCCACGGGGCTCAGCTTTAAGTCAAACTGCGCCAGATCAAAACGCGCCTCCGTCCAGCCCATGTACCAGAACCAGTCGGTGTAATAGAGCCAGCTGCGCTCATTGAATGCGCGCACGTGCGTGGGATCCTGCCACGCTCCCAAGGAAAGGTCATAGGGCACGCTGATACGAAACAGGCCGCCAACCTTGAGCAGGTTCAGGCACGAGGTCATCGCTGCCATCAGACTGGGAATATGCTCCAGGCAGTCGTTCGATATGATCTCGTCGAAGGAGTTATTTTCCAGCACAATCGTGCCGAACCTATCGGTTTGCAACGGCTTTCCAATGGGTAGAGGATGGTTGAAATCCAGCACGGCGTCTGGTTGCCAGTACGAATCGACATCCACGTTGAAGTGATCCTCACGCCAGTCTTTTCCGCTGCCCATGTTGAGTTTCTTGGGGAATTCAGCCCCAAACGCACCTGCACCTGATCCTGTTTCTTGCAGTGCTTTGCTCAAGATTTCAGACTCCTTTCGCTGCGAAAACCACTGGAATCCGCGAGTCTCCAGCTGACGGCGCTTCTCTTCGTCCCGCAGAAGCGACAGGCAACCCTCCACCAGCGAGTCATACGGCAGACCTAGAACAGCATCAGCCAGGCCTGGTTCAATCTCCGTCTCGGCGGAACATTCGCTGACCACGGCCTTCGAGTTCGCTAAGAGGTATGACACGCGGACGGTTTCGAATATCTTTGCATTATAAAAATGAACATTCAGGACAATCTTGGACCGAGCGATGAGTGCATCCCGCTCTTTGCCGTACACCCCGAACGCGGAGTGGACCTTCACTCCACTATCTTTCAATGCTTGCAGGATGCGGCTTCGGCGCTCATTCAACGAGCCGTAGAAAAGGACGTCGATGTTTTGGACTTTCGACGCCTGGATGCGCCTTAGTTCCGGCACATATCCCAAGGGAACATGGATGGGCGGGCGCGCGCACCTGAGGACCTCCCAGGTCTTAAGGTTGTTCAGGCTGTAGTCCCAGACCTGGTGCCGGATGCCAAGTTCGTAAAAATGTTTCGGCAGACTCGGTCCGCCCAGTTGCTCGAGGTTGTACACGATTGAGCCCGGAGGAACAATCAAGGCTTCGTCAGGCGTAAGCAGATGAGCTCCGAGCAGCACATTCGTCGCTATCGCGTCGACCGCATTTTCCTGGATGTGCGCGGTGTGGCCGAGGCCTTGTAGCCCGCATTGAAGGGTCTCCGCAATCTCGCGGAAGGCTTCGGTGTGGAGGTATCCATCGGGCCGAACCAGGGTAATATGAAATCTGCTCATCTATATTCCGGCATTCACTTCCTACATGAGTTTGATGTGCCCAACAGCGGATGCATTCCGGGCGGGGCTGCAACTTTATCCCCAGCAGCCGCCGGCCGTTGGCCCTTGCCATTGCAATTCAATCGCCTCATCTTGGTCTAACTCACGAGCAGTCCAGCAGGCCGCTGGTTGAAAATATTCCGCATCATTGCTGAGGATTCCGTCGAATCCCCCACACGCGAGTACAAGACACGGCACCAGTTCTGGTACTGCACATGCAATCAACTCCACCAAAGGCGTCCGAAGGGATGCATTCTTCAAACCAAGCTCTAATGTTTCTTGCGAGGCGGTATATGCCAACTGTAGGCCTTTCGATGATCGTGAAGAACGCAGCCGACACGATTCGTCCGTGCCTCGAAAGCGCTCATAAGGTGGTGAGCCAGATTGTGATCGCGGATACGGGCTGTACTGATAACACCTGCGATATTGCCCGTGAATTCGGCGCGACCATCATTTCGTTCCCCTGGGTGAACCATTTCGCCAAGGCCCGGAATGCGGCGCTCGCACCTATGAACACCGATTGGGTGCTGGTGCTCGATGCCGACGAGGAATTAGACCGCGACGCCAAACGCAACATCCCAGCGCTGCTCGGCGCCGCGGATGTGGGTGGATACAGTACGCCCATTCGGAACTATATGTTGAGCCGGTTCAATCGCGGATGGGACCGTGTCGGCGTACCCAACGACTTCCGGCATGAGCGAGCCAAGAAGGCGCCATCATACATCGCCCACGAAAACTGTCGACTATTCCGGAAGCATCCTGGGATTTATTTTGCCGGCCGGATCCATGAGCTAGTCGAGGATCAGATCAAGGCGTTGGGCCTGAAGCTCCCGGTCGCGAATTTTTTCATCCACCACTTTGGACAACTCGTCGATCAGGAAGCCCGAGAAAAGAAAAGTGCCTTTTATCTCGATCTGCTGCGCTCCAAGGCTGAAGAAAAGCCGGACGATTGTGTGGCGTGGACCCAACTCGGTCTTCACGAATTTGAATGCTTCAACCGGACTGAGGAAGCTCTGCGCTGCTTTGAGCGCGCTTTGACGCTGAACCCAACCGCGCCCGAGCCGTGGCTTTTCACAGGAATGGCCTTTCTCAAACTGGAGCGATACGCGGAAGCCTTGCACGCCTTGGAGCAAGACAAACGGACAGGCAGCAGCCTTGCGCTGCACGAAGACCTCAAGGGAGACGCCCTTTACGGCGTGGGCCAATATAAACAAGCTCGAATGGCCTATCAGCGCTCGCTAAAACTGTCAGGGAGTAATCCTTTGCTGGAAAGTAAATTGGGATATACCGAAGTAAAGTTAGGCCAAAAGAGCAGCGGACTGGCGAAGTTGCGTCATGCGGCACGAGCGCTCCCTGAAGTGCACGCCAATAACGACCGGCTCATGAAAGGCTGCATCATGGCCGGCAGATTGGAAGAAGCAGCAGAGGTCGCGGAGCGGTTCACTCTGGTTATGGGTCATCCGAAACTGTTTCTGCGCGCGGCGAGCATCCGCGCTCAACTGAAGCAATGGAGTCAGGCAGAAGAGATTCTGTCGCGCGGGGTGCAACTCTTCCCGGAATCGATGGAGTTACGACAAGCGCGAGCTGATGCGGCACGCAGGACGCTAGAGGCTCAGGGCGAACGCACCTCGGCGCAACCAGCCGCGGAACAGTCTCTGTAAGAACGCCGGGCAGTCATGATCGTCTGCCATAAATTAGAGGAGGATGAGAGCGCAGGAACAGATCGTTCGGATTCCAGATTCAAAGTAACTCGAAGCATGTTACCGGCGGAATATTGCTGATTAAGATTAACCAGCAAAGTGCCGATAGATAGCCGGTCAAAAAAAACAAACCTCCTGCTCGAATAGGGCGGTTCTCGACCTTCGAGAAGTCAGAAACGGGCCGCGACCCTCGGCGCAGGTGGAATTCGAACGAAGGAGATTCACCATGTTAAGCATCCTGAATAACATTTCTTCACTGCAGGCAGAGAACTCGTTGAACTCGACGCAGATGTCCCTCAACAGCACTCTGCAGCAGCTTTCCACCGGCCAACGCATCAACTCCGGCGCAGATGATCCTGCCGGCCTGGCGATCGCCAACGGTTTGGAAGCGAACGTAACCGCGTTGACCCAGTCTGTGCAGAACGCCACGGACGGAGTCGGCATGCTTCAGGTCGCCGACGGCGCCCTGTCGCAGATCACCACGCTGTTGAACCAGGCTGTCACCGTGGCCACCGAGTCGGCTTCGGGCACAGTGAGCGATTCGCAGCGCACCGCTCTTGACAACGAGTATCAGTCGATCCAGAGCGAAATCAACACCATCGGTGCGGCCACCACGTACAACGGCCAGGCAGTGTTCGGATCGGGCACTCTGACCGTTTTCATGAGCGATTCGAGCAGCGCCGGCACCTCGAGCATCACGGTGGATATGGCTGCGGTTAGCGCAACCAGCTTGACCCTGGCCGGCACGGCGTTGACAACTGCCACTGCCGCTCAGACCGCGCTGACTGACATCAACACGGCGATCGCGGCTGTCGCGGCGCTGCGTGGCAACCTCGGAGCCAGCTCCAACCAGCTCCAGGCCGCTACCAACGTCATGAACAACCAGATCACCAACGTGCAGAACGCGGAAAGCGGAATCATGGATGCGGACATCGGGACCACGACTGCAAATCTCTCGAAGTTCACCATCCTGCAGCAGACCGGTATCGCTGCGCTGCAACAGTCGGAACAGATGCAGCAGGGCGTACTGAAGCTGCTCCAAGGCTAAGCTGACGGAATGGTGGGATCGACGGTCCCACCATTCTATATTTTGTCTTTAGTTCGTCGTTCGGTTCGTCGTTTGGCAGTTGGTCGTTCGGTGGAAGGGGGTACTCACAATTATGAGTTCAGTCTCTGGTGTAAATCTGAGTTCGTTGTTGTCTGCCTTAGGGTCATCCTCTTCGGGAATTAATGTTGCTTCCGCAGTCGCCGCGGAAATGTCTGCGCTTTCCACCCCTGAGCTGCAATGGGAATCGGAACAGCAGGCCTTGGATACACAGACCTCCGACCTTGATGGCATCCAGACGGATGTCACCGCACTTCAGACCAGTTTGACCGCACTGTCGGATCCCGCAGGCGCGCTCGCCTCGATGACGGCAACCTCTTCGGATACGGATGTTGTACAAGCAACCGCCGCTTCCGGCACGGCCTCTGGAACTCACGTCGTAGTCGTCAACAATATCGCTTCCGCCGCATCTGCGTATTCCGATTCTGTGGCCAGCAGCAGCACCAATCTCACGCCCGGCAGCTTTACTTTGCAGGTGGGCACGGGACCGGCCACACAAATCCAGATTGGCAGCGGCGTAAACACTCTCGACCAGCTCGCCAGCTACATTAACACGCAGAATCTGGGCGTGACCGCCAGTGTAATCAACGATTCGAGTGGATCGCGCCTGGCGATCGTGAGCAACAGCACCGGCGCCGCCAACGGTTTCACCATAAGCGGCGCTACCGGCCTGGGTTTCACACAAGTCTCGACGGGACAAGACGCATCTCTGACTGTCGACGGAATTCCGATCGACAGCGCGTCGAATACGGTAACTGGCGCAGTCAGCGGTTTGACTTTGAATCTGCTAGGCGCCGCTCCGGGCGGGCAGATCACCGTGACTATTGCACCCGATTCCAGCCAGGTTTCGCAGGCCATCGCCACCTTTGTAGGCGCTTATAACACGGCCATTGGCGATGTAAACACTCAGTACACAGTGAACGCGAACAATCAGGAAGGACCGCTGGCCGGTGATAGTACCGTGCAGATATTGCAAGACAGCTTGTTGTCGATCGCAGGCTATACGGGAGGGGGTAACGGAGTTGCGACTCTGGCCGACCTCGGAATTACCATGAACACCGATGGCACTTTGAGCCTGAACACCGCCACCCTCGACAACGCCGTTCAAAACAACTTTTCCGCGGTTCAGGGTTTCATGCAAGGGGCATCTTCAAACGGGTTCGCATCGTTCCTCAACAACCAGTTGAACACGCTCACGGACCCAGCCAACGGGGCATTTACGGTCGATCTGCAAAGCATCAGCAGCGAAAACGAGGACTTGCAAGATCAGATCAACAATTTCCAGAGTTACCTTAGCACTCAGCAGACGCTGCTCACAGCCGAATACAACCAGGCCGATATAACGTTGCAGCAAATCCCCGAAGAAGAGGCGCAGATCAACGCGGAACTCGGTAATCCAACGACGTCGACGAGCAGCTCATCATGAAAAAAAGCCAGACGGAACGCATGTACCTCAGGGCTGCTGCGCAAAATGCTACAGCGGTCGGACTCGTCATCATTCTTTACGACCTTCTGATCCATGACCTGGAGCAGGCGATTGCTGCGTTCGCCGATTACGACGTTGAGAGACGTAGTGCGGAGATCAAGCACTCGCTTCTAGTGCTGCAGCAACTGGAAGGATCTCTTGACCACGAGAATGGCGGGGACGCGGCAAAACATTTCTCCTCGTTTTATTCGGCCTTGCGTTCTAAGATTTTCGAAGCACAGCTGAAAAGTAGTCCGGAAATCCTCAGGCAGCAAATTGCGCTTGTGCTCGATGTTCGCCAGGCATGGCAGCAGGTTGATCAACCTAACTTGGGCCCGGCACACCATGCGACCGAGCAGGTGGCGCCTGTTCACACGACGGAACGGTCAGTGGCCATGGCCGCAGCTGCGGGCGGCGGCGGCGAGTTCATTTCCAAGAACTGGACGGCATAGCCCTAGAGCAGAACCGGATCTTACGACCGGGGAACGGTTTGCTTTGCGGATACGTCCTCGGCGTTCAGGACGTCACGAACTTTCTGTCCAAGATCAACCAGCTTGAATGGTTTTTGCAGCAGAGCCAACTCCGGATCCAGTTCGGGATAATCAGCGAACTTATCAGCAGTGTATCCGGATATGTAGAGTACGCGCGTCTCCGGCCGAAGGGTTTTCAAAGACTGGGCCAACTGCGGACCACTTACGGACGGCATGATGACGTCGGTGATCAACAACTGAATGGGGCCCTTATGCCGTGCGGCTACATCAAGCGCATCCATTCCATTTTCTGCCAGTAACACTGTGTAACCTTCCTGTCGCAGACTCTCGTCAATAACACTGCGCAATCCCAGTTCGTCTTCCACCAGCAGGATGGTCCCAGACGACTGCGCTGACTTGGCGGGAGCAGCCTGGACTGCGAGCACATCCGCAATTTCATCGACTCGAGGCAGAAATATCCTGAAGGTCGTTCCTTTCCCCAGGCCGGTATCAACCAGAATGCAGCCGCCGGCTTGCTCCACAATGCTGTAGACCGTGGCCAGTCCCAGGCCGGTGCCCTTCTCTGCGGACTTAGTGGTGTAGAACGGTTCGAAGATGCGAGCCTTTGTTTCCTCATCCATTCCGGTGCCATTGTCGCGCACTGTCATGGTCACATAATGACCGGGGCGCACTGGGACGTCTTCTCCTATCGTCCCCTCATCTACCACCGCATTGGCCGTCTCTATGACCAGCTTGCCCCCCTGCGACATCGCATCGCGAGCATTGACTGCCAGGTTCATCAGGACTTGAACAATCTGCCCGGCATCGACTTTCGCCTGTCCCAGTTCGGGGTCGAGAACGACCGCGCGCTCGATGTCTTCACCCAGCATTGGACGCAGCAGTTTTTCGGTCTCCTTAACCACCGAATTCAAATTCACGACGCGAGGCTGGAGGTTTTGCTTGCGACTGAAGGCCAGCAATTGAGTGGTCAATGCTGCCGCCCGTTGCCCAGCCTGTTTGATCGCTTCCAGCCGCCGGTGCGACGGGGAATCCGCCGGAAGGCCTGAAATAAGAAGTTCGCTATACCCGATGATGACTCCCAAAAGATTATTAAAGTCGTGGGCAACACCCGCTGCGAGTCTTCCTACGGCCTCCATCTTTTGAGCTTGACGATACTGAGCTTCCAGAAGGTTCTGCTCGGTGACATCTCGTGAGAGACCCAACATGCATAGTTCGCTCTGAAGCTGAATGATCTCAGCGGAGAGCCGGACTTGTCGAATCTTCCCATCTTTTGTCCGAAACTTGGCGTCCTCCTCTTTGATTGATCCGAGGGCGAGGAGTTTTGCGACGAAGGCAGAACGTTCCTCCGGATCCTCCCAGATCCTCAACTCGACGCTTGTCTTGTCGATAACATCCTTGCGCTCATGCCCCACCATTCGGAGGAATGCATCATTGACCTCCAGGTAGCGCCCGTCGCTGACCGTGCTGATACTGAATCCCTCAGGAGTGCTTAGAAATGCCTTGGTGAAACGCTCCTCCGCATGTCTCAGTTCTTCCTCGGCGCGTTTGCGCTCGGTGATGTCCTGAATCTGAGAGACGAAGTACAGTGGCTGGCCTTCGCTGTCACGGACCAGAGAGACACTTAGCCATATCCACACCACTTGCCCCGATTTCTTAAAATATCGCTTCTCCATCTGATAGGACGGGATTGCACCGGCCAGCATCTGGTTGACATAGCTCATATCGGTCTGCAGATCCTCCGGATGCGTCACCTCCTGGAATGTCTTGGCTTGCAATTCCTCAGGCGTATAGCCGAGTAATTCGCAGAGAGCGCGATTGACCTTAATCCAGCGCCCGTCAGGTGCAACCAGCGCCATGCCGATGGGCGCGTACTCAAAGGCGCTGGAGAACCGCGCCTCACTCAAGCGAAGCTTTTCCTCTGCTTTCCTGCGCTCGGAAATATCAATCCCCACTCCGATCAGGTACCGTGCGCCCTCCAATTCCAAACGGTGTGCGATGAATTGGTAATATGCGAACGCACCGTCCGCCGCTAACATCTCAAGTTCGGCATGGGCCGATCCTTTTTCAAACGTCTCTCGAACCTTTTGCAGAGCCGCACTCTTCGATCGGTCGGATACATTGCCCATTGGCGGCACTTGGGAAGGATGATACCGGGCGAGCTTCTCGGCATTCTTATTCCAGCGCACATTCCTCATCGTCTCGTCCTGCATAAAGAAGACGCCTGGCAGGCTCTCAATCACCGCATCCGAAAGTGCCTTCTCGCCCAAGAGCCGCCTCTCTGCCATCTGGCGACGGCGGCGTTGCAGCAACAAACCGAGGATGAGAAATGCCTGGAAAAACAGCAGGAGTATCAATCCGAGGATGTACGGTCGATAGCGGTCCCAGATCGTGGGTTCTTTGAACAACACAACGCTGGCCGCCGGCAAGCGCCGCTCACCGATTCCCCAGCGGCTTAGTTGGCGCCAGTCCACGGTGTCACGATTCGACGAATCGGCCACTACGGGGATGTCCGAAGCCTTCTCGCCGTTGAGGACACGCACCGCCGAATCGGCAATCACCGCACCTACTTCTTTGGGATCTTCCATGCGCCCGCCGACGACCCCATGTCCCACATAAGGTAGATAAGTTCCATAGACGGGTACGTGGCTGGCTTTCACAATCGAATCAAGTACCTCCTCTGGAAGGAAGAACTGACCGTCTTTGTCTTGAAAGAAGAAGGAGTAAAGAACGATGGTGTGAGGGGGGAGCTCTGCAACCTGCTTCAGGAGCACATCCATCGACAAGTGTGTCAGGTAGGTAAACGTAACCCCTTTTTCATACGAAGCAAAATCGGCCTGCAGTTGCCCCAGCCAGAACTTTTCCAGCGGGGAGTCTCCTACAATGACCGCGACTCTGTTCGTGTCCGGCTGAAGGCGTAAAGCCAGATCAACTGTCTCCGCCGGCTCATCTTTGCCCTCTACGCCGGTAAATAAGGGATGTTGTTGCATCCTAAGCTTTACGTCGCCACTCCTCCGATCATTGAAGAGCGAAACAATCGGGGTTCCGGGAAAAAGATCCTTCCCGGCGCTCAGAAGAAAATCCAGAGCTGAATAAGACACAGGAATAATGAGATCCAGTTTTTTCCCTGCAAGGCGCAGCTGCAGCAATTTGACCAGGTTGTCACGGTGCTCAGGATCGGGAAACCGCACCAGATCCAAGTATTCGGTGTAGAACTCCACTCGATAGGGTAGCTGGGTCCTCAATCGGGCATGCAGGGATTCATCAAGCCCGGAGTAAATGCCTTCCTCCTTGTCAAAGGAGTAAAGGATAAGAACCCGCTTGGGCTCTTTAGCATCCATCCCAAATACCGAGTAGGTGAAGAACAGCAAGATAAACGAGAGCTCAACGCAGATGACTGCGGATCGGATGAAGCGGAATTTCCCTTGAGAGAAGAGTCTCAAACAGTTACATCCACCGTGCCAAATCTAGCCCGTGGGTGCTGTGGATCAATAATCAATAATCAGTCTGGCAAAGAAGAAGTACAACTCTAACCAAGTACAGCGCCAGATTTCTTATCATCATCATCTATTCCTATCCGAAACTGGGGCGCTGTCACCCTAGGCCGACGAATTATGTCAGTTTGGCCGATTTTGAGCAACCCCACTGAGGTGGTATAAACCGACATCAATGCCGAGTTCAAGAATGACAATTCGAAAGCAGAAATCAACTCCGAGGGAATGGAGAGGAGCCGCGGTCGGACACGGACATCGGGGGCGAAGCCGAGGATAGGTAAAACAAAACAGAGAAAAAACGTGATCTGTGTTGGTCTCCAAGAAACGCGCCGGCATCCATGCAAAGGGATACCCTACCCAGTTAGCCGACTTTCTCCGCTACTTAAGGTAATTCAGCAGGCTCTGGGGAATAATCTGGGCGAGAGCCGCCAGGGTCGCACTCTGCGCGGTCTGCGCCTGAGATAATTCGGTTGCCACCGCGGGTATATCGGCGCCCACCAGCGTGGTTTCTTGGGTTTGCAGATTCACCTGTTCTTGCTGCAGGTAGGATTGGTTCGAGTTGAGTTGACTGACCGCGCTATCGTAAAAGACCCGCTGCTGGGACACGTAGCTGAGCGCAGTGCCGACTTGAGTGGTTGCAGTCCCGATACTGGTTGTATTGCCGCTCTGTAATGCCGTCACCAGCTGCTGCAGGGCACCCATGACGCTCCCACCCGCGCCCTGGAACACCTGGCTGCCGGGAAGGTTGGTCTGGATACTGGTGCCTTGCGCAATCTCGACGCTGTTCACTCCATTGTTTCCGTTGTAATCCACTCCATCGGGTTGGGTCGCATCGAGAGTGTATGGGGCGGTTTGGGTTGCGGTCCCTCCGAAAATGTAACTTCCTTGGTAGGAGGTGTTGGCTAGCTGCACGATTTGGCTTTGGATGCTCTGGACTTGTTCGGCCAGTTCCTGCTGGTTTGCGGTTGTTAAGTCGCTATTGCCACCCTGGACGCCCAGAGAAATTGCCTGGTTCAGGGCTGTGATCACGGAACTGAGCGCGGAATCGGCAGTTTGCAACATCCCATCAAGGTTGTTGGTGTTCTGGAGATACTGATCGGTTTGACTCTGGAGCGCCTGGTTCTGTACATCGGCGGCGGCGGCCGCGGGATCGTCAGAGGGCATAATGACCCGCAGCCCGGTGGCGAGTTCCTCGGTGTCGGTCTGTTCCTGGGTCTGAATCGCTCCCAGATCCGTAAGAATTTCGGGTGTGTAATTTGGATTTACGCGCATAAGTTTACGGTGCCGCCGTCACTCCTGAGCCCATATCAAGGACCGATTGAGTCAATTCATCCACCGTGGTGACTACGCGAGCCGCAGCCTCATAGGCTCGCTGGTAGTTCATGAGGTTGGTCGTCTCCTCATCGAGATTCACTCCTGATATCGAGCCCAATTGGTTGTTGAGGTTATTCAAGCTGGCCGTGCTGGCCGTTACTTCGGCCTGGGCTTGGTCTGTCAGATTTCCCGTCTGGGACACCAGGCTCGAATAAGTATCGATTGGGCTCTCACCGCTCGGAAGCGCCGCAGTTTGTACCGCTAGTAGATTGGCAATGTTGCCGTTGCTACCCTGCGTTCCGTCAGAGCTGGCTGCGATCAGATTCGGGTCGGTAATGGCCAGTGTCAGATTGCTGGCTGCTCCGGGTCCGGAAGTATCGGTGAAAAGAGGTTGCCCGGCATTTCCGTACATGTCGTAGCCCGTGGCCTGAGCCGCATTCACGCTCGTGGAGAATTGGCTGGCTAGATTGTCCAGTTGACTGAGCAGACCCGGAATCACCGTATCTCGCATCTGAAGGTTGCCCCCCAGCTGACCACCTTGAAGAGAGCTGGTGATGTCCTGACCTTGAGAAGAAACATCTGTCATGCCATTCGGGCCGGCCGTCGTTTGGAGAGCGAAGCTCTGATCGCCGACCACCAAAGGTGTTCCGTTTCCTGTGGTCAAGGTGAGACCGTTCTCCGTCTGGATCTGGTTAACGTTGGTTAACTGGGACAACTGCTGAATGAGCGCAGTTTCCTGATCCCCGAGATTGCCGGGATCTTCGCCCAACTGTTGCATTTGTCCGACCTGGCCATTGATCTGAGCAATCTGTGCGGTCAGAGTATTGATCTGGGTAACGTTTTGCGAGACTGACTGGTTCAGGCCTGACTGGATCGAGTCCAGGTTCTGTTCCGTCGAATTGAAATCGGTGGCGAGGGTCTGCGCGGCTGTCAGCACCGTCTGACGATCCGGGATGCTCGTGGGATTAGTGGAAAGCTGGCTGAGACTGTTAAAGAATGAAGTAAAGTCTGCCCCGATGCCTGAAGTGGGATTTGAGAAAAGCTCCTGCACCTGCTGCAACGCGTTGTACTGCGTCTGTGCGCTGCTTTGTTGCTGATTCTGATCGGAAATCTGAATCTGCAGAAGCTGATCGGTAACACTCTGAATTTGCTGCAAAACTACACCGCCACCGTAGGTGACGTCGCCTTCTACGGTCGGCGCCCCTTCGTTGAGAACCGGCACTTCGCGGCTGTATCCGGGAGTGTTCTGGTTGGCGATGTTATTTGACGTAGCGTCAATGGCGCCCTGATCGGCTCCCAGGGCCTGCGCCGCAATCCACATTGAGGATGACAACGATCCCATGCTGTTATACCTCGCAAGACCAAGAGTGATGTTGTGGCAACGGGGAACGCTCGCAGCCATAGCCCAGTCCGCGGCTGCGATAAATCGCGGCGATCAGTTCGGTCGATTTGCGGGTGCGTTTCAACAACGCCGCGTACACGCGATTGAGCTGTGCCAGCGCGACATAGGCTTGGCGAATTTCCTGTAGCAACTGCGCATTCGGATTTTTGCCGTCAACCGCCTTTTGTTTCGCAGTTGACGGCGGCATCCACTTCGGGCTGGAAAGCCGGTTACAGATCCTTTCCTGCGCCGCCAAATGGATCTCAAACTGTTGCAAGTCGTTTTTCTCGATGGCTGAAATCGCGGACCCTACCGCTTGCGCGAGCGCATGCACCTGAGCGAGATGCTCAAGTTGTTCCTGCCTGCGGCTTGCATCGGATGTCAGCATGGTCGATTAACTGCGCTCCAGCCTTATCGTTATCGTTATCGTTATCGTTGTGCCTGCTGCGAACTCTGCCTGCCGCGCAGCATCGCGTCGGCGATCGAATTCGGATCAACTTTGTACTGCCCGTTGCTAATGCTCTGCCGCAAGCTGTCCACATCGGCCTGCCGGACTTCGGGCAGTCCGAGCGCTTGCGAAGCAAGTGCACTAAGAGTCACTCGGTCCTGCGAAAAGCCGCTCGTCTCGCCATCGCTGTCGCTGATTGGCGCTGGCTGCGACTGGTTGGTAGCAGCCACCGAAGGCTTCTTTACCTGGTCAGCAGTGATCGACGCCTGTTCGGTCGAAACCGCTTGCGGATCGGGAGTGTTTAATCCTATTCTCATAATCGAACCCTCATAATTTCTCTGGCGAGCTCTTATCGGCCCTTCCCGCGGAAAACTTTAGTCCACCCAGCGAAAGTTCGCAATCCCGTAACTACTTATCGCTCTTTAGCTTAGCGGCATTCACGGCTGCCTCGGGTGAGCTCCCGGTAACTATTTTCGGGCCACTCTCCGGCTGTTTCGCCTCTGCGGCCGTTAGATGTTTGCTAATCATTGCTGCAATCCCGAACCCTCCACTCTTGCTCAGACCCTGAGCCATGAACTCACAGGCGATGCTTTGGAATTGGTCGTGACCCGAATCTTGATCCCGATCGGGGTCGCCGCCCGGAACTGAGGCGAAGGACTTCTCCGCCTTTTCCAGCCACTGGCCAACCAGGATGCTTTCGAAATCGTGAGCCGCCTTGTCAATCTTCGACGGACTTTCTTTCGTTGCCGGGTTTCGAAGGCGCTGAATTGCGAGATCGCCTTTCGCCTGCGTAAGACCCGAACTGCCGCTTGCCGCGCTTGCGATGCGAAAATCACTCATGACTTAGAGAACCTCCAATTCAGCCTGCAATCCGCCCGCGGCTTTGATCGCCTGCAAAATTGCGACAATGTCCCGCGCCGTCGCGCCCATGGCGTGGAGGCCGGTGATCAACTCCTCGACGTTCGCACCTTCTTTCAACTGAAACGAACGCGCTGGTTTGTCGTGTGCCCGCACTTCAGTTTCGGGAACGATTTCCGTTTTTCCACCCTTCGCCTGAGGCAGCGCCTGAGAGACGGCGAACGTGGTGGTGACTTCGACGGTAAGATCGCCATGCAAGACTGAGACTGGAGACAGCTTCACGTCTCCGCCCATGACGATCGTCCCCGTGCGCTCATTCATCACTACTTTGGCGGGCGGGTGGATGGAGACCGTCAGATTCTGCACCTGCGCAATCAGAGTCGGAACAGAAGCCGCTCCTGATTGCTCAATGTTGATGTCGACGTGGCGACTATCCAGAGCGGAAGCCAGTTCTTTACCGAACTCGTGGTTGATGGCGTTGGCGATGTCTCGCGCCGAAGTGAAATCCGGATCGCGCAGGGAGAGCGACAGAACCTTGAGATGCTTCAGGTCGATCGAGGTGTCGCGTTCCACGATTCCGCCCGCGGGAACCCGGCCGACGGTCGTATGATTTACGACCTTGGAGTTGCCGTTTCCACCAACCGTATAACCGCCCAGGGTGAGGGCACCCTGTGCCTCGGCATACACCTGGCCATCGGCCGCGTGCAACGAAGTAAGCAATAGCACCCCTCCCTCGATGCTCTTGGCGTCACCGATCGAGGATACCGTTACATCGAGAGTGGTTCCCGGCCGCGCAAATGCCGGCAGGGAGGCCGTAACCATAACGGCGGCGACATCTCGAACTTGAATCGTGGTAGCGGGAACCTGAACTCCCAGCCGCTGCAGGACGTTGGCCAGAGTCTGGGTGGTGAACTGGGTTTGCTGGCTGTCTCCGGTTCGATTGAGCCCAACCACGACGCTGTAACCGATCAGAGGATTCTCACGGACACCTTCGATCGTCGTGATATCTCGAATTAAAACGTGGCGGGTGTCGTCAGTCGCTGTCGGATTCGGAGCGGCGAAAGCAAAAAGAGAAATGCACAACAAGGCGAGCAGCCCTGTGACGCGCCAACTATATGAAAGCGAGTTGCGGCCGATTCGGTTTACCAGGTGAGCAGCCATAGCAACCCCCGAATGATCGGATTCTGCCGACCGATGTAATCCGACACCACGCCCTTACCCTTCAGTTCGATCTCGAGATTGGCTAATGCAGTGGCAGGAGCGGAGTTGTTCGGTGCCACATCTCCGGGGCGCAAGACGCCTCGCACGATCAGGTTTTCATGTTGGCTGCTGATCACGATGCGCCGTTCCGCCTCGACGATCATGCTGCCGTTTGGTAACAGCGCGATGACGCGGGCGGAGACCGTAGCGGTGATGCTGGAACCGGTCGAGGTCTCACCTTGCCCCTTCAATGTCTTTGAGGAAGTCATGCCGAGCAGCGGGTTCGCCGCCTGCGAACTTGTTCCAGGGATGTTGGTCATTGCAGAATTTGCCTGGAACGATCTTGAATTATTCACATCCCCAGTAGACTGGGCTGCAGTGGTTTCGGAGACGAGAAGGGTAACAATGTCGCCGACGCGGTGCGCTTTATAGTCCGTGCTCAAATCTGTGAAAGCGCCGTTGGGAGTGTATAAGCTGCCCAGTGTCGTGACTTCCGGCGCGCTGGACTCTTGTTGCATTCGAGCAACGTAGTCCGCGCGTAACTTTTGTGAATCTGGTTTTGTGCTCGCAGATAGAAGATGTCCATGCAAAAGCACGATGGCGGCCGACAAAACAATTGCCAACCGAGATCTGACGATCATTGTCATAAGACTTCCGCGATTCACAAGCTTCCTTTCAACGTCCCTGGAGCAACGACGACTGCATCAAAAAGCTGCCTGTGATCCGGGCTGGCGACCCGGATGGTTTGGCCGAGGATTCCACTCTGCAAGCAAATTACGGGCAAGCTCATGCGAGAATCGGGGCTTTCAAGAATCAGGGTCGCGTGTTCGCCGCCGCGAATCACGTTCTGGGGAACATCTGCCGCAGCTGCCGAAACCGCTTTCAGTCTCGCGCTGCTAATATTCAGCTTATCGAGCCTGTGTACCAGAACGTAGAAAGGCAGGCATTCGTGGTTGTCCTGGCAACGCAATTTCACTTTGACCGTACCCGCAGAGCTGTTGGTCGTGTTCACTACCTGTATGCTTGCGCTTTCTTTGGTGCTGCGAATTCCTGACAAAAACTCGATCTGATCCGGAGCGACCACGACGCCGGTCAGCGCTAGTGCATCTATGACTTGCTGAACGGAGCTAGGTTGAACCGAGCCGGGTATTCGAGCCACGACTGGCTGGCTCACGGCCGAAGGGATCACAGCCGCAAAAGCCAGGACAGTCCATACGAGTTTGCTGATACTTTTTCCCTTTAGCATTGCGCGCCGCTTACCGACCGAGTTGGGTCAAGTCCTGCAACATTTGATCCGCCGAGGTCACAACCCGAGAGTTGGATTCATACGAACGCTGCGCCACGATCATGTTCACGAATTCCGCCACCACGTCCACGTTCGACTGTTCCAACATGCCCTGCTGAATTGTGCCCATGCCTTCCGCCGATCCGGGCGCGCCCACGATGGGGTCGCCGGAGGCGGTCGTCGCCAGATAGAGATTGTTTCCCACGCTATTCAAGCCGCCGGGATTCGGAAACATCGCGAGTTGAATGCTTCCCACCTGCTGAGCTGCGGTCTGGCCCGACTGGGTTACTGAGACCGTGCCATCGGAGCCAACCGTAACCGTGGTCGCATTCGCTGGAATGGTGATGTTGGGCTGAAGCGGAGTCCCATTCGCGGTCACGATATTTCCCGTCGCGTCGAGATGGAATGACCCAGCTCGGGTATAGGCGATTTGACCGTCAGGCATGGTGACCTGGAAAAATCCAAGTCCCTGGATCGCCAGATCCAAGGGATTGCCGGTTGAACTGAAATTGCCCTGGGTCTGAGTTACTTCCGATGCGGCGGGCATGGTTCCGAGACCAACCTGCAAACCAGCGGAGATGGAGGTCTGCTGAGTGGAAGCGGCGCCCGGCATGATTACGTTCTGATAGATCAAATCGGAAAACTGAACCCGGCGTGAGTAGAAGCCTGCGGTGCTGGAGTTGGCAAGATTGTTGGCGATGTTGTCGAGGTTGGTCTGTTGAGCCGACATCCCGCTTGCAGCTGTATAGAGTGCACGAAGCATTTCCCGCTCCTTTTAGGTGTTGTTAGGAACCCTTGGTAAGTCTTGAGTCGCGACCTGGTTCATATCCGTGTGGAACATGGTCAAGGCTCGCTGCATAAGTTCTGCATAGCGTTGAACCGTTATCAATTCGACCGAACTCGCAACTGGATTGACGTTTGAGCTTTCGAGCATTCCCTGCTGGATGCTCGATTCAGTGTCTGGAACAGCAGTCTTATCGGGCGCCGAGTAGTAAGTTTTTCCCACGCTCTGCAAGGGCGTGCCCGCCGGAAAATCGACGATCTTCAGTTGGCCGGCCAGCGCCCCGTTGACGGAGATAGTTCCATCCGGACCCACCGATACCGGCGCGCCGACGATCGGGATGGGGCGGTTGTCATTTCCGAGGACGAGATCTCCCGAAGCTGTTACTAGTTCTCCCTTCGGAGATACGTGGAAGTTTCCGTCTCGCGTATACATTTCCCCGCCTGGAGTCTTGACCGCGAAGAACCCTTTGCCTTCTACCCCGAGATCGAGATCATTGCCCGTCCTCTCCAGGCTTCCTTGCGAGAGGTCGAGTTGGCTGTCGCCGAGAACTGAGTAGTCGTTCACCGCCATATTCAGTCCGGACATCGGTGCGCCGGTAGCTGCGGCGATAAGCGAACTAAAGGAATCGTGCTGAGCGCGATATCCCGGAGTACTAACGTTGGCGAGGTTATTCGCAACCAGGTCGAGCGTCTGGCTTCGCGCCATCAGTGCTGTGCATGCCGCGTAGAAACCGCTGTCCATAGAGACTCCTGCACAAGAGTAAGCAAGAGGGGGGCCACACTGAAGATTCAAGGAATCGCTGCAAGTGCTTGAAGATTCGTAGAAGGATAGCCGCGTGAATGAGAGACAGGTTAAACCACAACTGATGAGACGCTCTCAAGACATTCGCGCATTGGTATCTCTAACCTGCATCTAGTCGACGAGAAGGCTATCGACGAGCCTCATATTCGCGCTCCGCCAGAGACTCCAAGCGGGAGGCCCAAATGTCGGCGTCGGTCGCGATGTCGAGAAGAGCAAGAGATCCATGAACACCGCAGATGTCGCGGTCACCACTAATCACATCCGTCAATGCGCGGGGGAATCCCCAAGCCTTCGCCATTCGCACGCCGACCTCACGCGAATTCGCGGTGGTGGAACCGACGGCTTCCCAACCCAGTACGGATGGAAGGTCGCCAAGACGGAATAGGAGTCCGGCAAGGTACGCTTCTTCCTGGCCAACCTTAGACGATTGGCCGGCGAGTTCTTCGGCGATCAGGGCCGACAACCTGGCATGCATCCAGAATCGCTCGGCCGCATTTCCTCCCGCATGCCGTGTGAGACGATCCGGCAGCGACCTGGTATGGGCCACCAGCGCGGCCACATTCTGGACACCGGCGTCGACAACAATCTCATTAATTGCAGATATTTTGGAGGGTGATTCTTCAATCGTCCGAGCCGCCAGCCGTAACAACTGCGCAGTGAGGCCGACGTCGTTCCGAATGATCCTGGTAATCGCCTGCAGGTCGCACACGGAATCTGCCAACCGCAATTCCAGATGGAACAGCGAATGAGTTAATGCCGGAGGACTGGGAAACTCCGCTTCGCCGGGTAACGAAAAAATCGGCGAGAGCGGAAACTCGACCAGAACTTGCTCGGGAGCAACTGTCAGCCGCGCTTTGTAGTCTGACTGCTTCGCAAACATTGGGACCATCCTGCCAGTGTCTTATCGGCAGTCGATGGTCCGAGCTTTACCTCTCACAAATCTCTAAGCGCCGCGCACGCGGAACAGCAGGTCCATCTCCCTGGTGCGTCCCCAAATTCTGGCCCAGAGGTAGTCGCGGCATTTATCGACACGAACCCGGTCCGCTGAAAGCTGAACCGTGTAGTTCGTAATGATGCGCGCCATCTCGCTATTTTCCACGATCTGTTCAAAAACAAGTTCGTCGTCACGGAGAAATGGTGTGGACTGGGAGTGCAGGTGGAAATCGTATTCGCGGGCAGTGATGAAACAAGGCGCGACAGTGCAAGAAGTCATGTGCCCGATCGTATAAAGAACCTGATGTTGCACACCGCTGACAAAGCCGATCAGAAGCCGGCGCTCACTTTCCGCATAATGAACGGGAAGCATTCCATACAGTTCGAGGAATTGCCGGGGAACCCGGACTTGAACCTCCAAACGCCGGTCTCCCAGAGGAAACACCGGACATGCCCACTGCGCCGCAACCGCCGCCGTTACCTGTTCCGCGGTAGCAAGACCGAGTTGCTGCACCGTGTCTCCGAAGTTAAGTTCCGTAGAACGATGTTCTTTCAGCGCGACCTTGAGTTGCTCGGCAGTCAAGACCCCGCGCTGCAGCAGCAACAATCCGAGAGGAACGCGCGAGGTGCGCGTCTTCACCGGCCGGCCCTGAAAGGTCATGATCTCCCCGATCTTCCCTTTCATGGTTTGCTCAAAACAAGCTGGACCGCAATACCAGTTGCCATCGACGGTCAACCCGCGGTGGCGATTGCCAAATAATGGCCACGAGGTCTTCTTCTTGCAGTTGACATTGGCGCAGTTGGGCACCAACTTGCGCCATCTCGAAAGGATTGTCGGAGTACTTTGCATAGCGAACATATTTCCTTCTGCCTCGAATCTTCTTAGAGCAATGCCTGGTCAAGCGCCGAGTTCTGCAGAGCTGCACGCAACTTCGGAAGAGCCAAAGTATGAAGCTGCGAGATTCTGGATTCCCCCAGCTGCATGACCGCCGCAATCTCCTTCATAGTCAGCTCTTCTTTGTAATAGAGCGATATGACCGTTTGCTCTTTTTCCGAAAGCGTGGCAATCGCCTGGGCGAGTTTCTCTTTGACTTCGGTACGAATGCAAAGCTCGAAGGGATTCTCATCGCGACTGGGCGCAGACTCGATGAGATCCTGTTTTTCGGAACGATCGAACATCGAGCTAACCTGCTGGCCCACGAGAATCGCCCCATCGATCTTGTGGACGATGGCATAGAGTTCGTCGATGGAGATGCCCATTTCGGCAGCGATCTCCTCTTCCTCCGGCTGCCGGCCCAGCTTCTTCGACAAGTTCGAAATGGCTTCTTCCACCTGCCGGCCTTTGTGGCGGAGATGGCGCGATCCCCAGTCCAGTTCGCGCAGGCTATCGAGGATGGCTCCACGAATGCGAAACTTGGCATAAGATTTGAGCGGAACCGACTTACTCGGATCGAAGCTCCGCACCGCCTCAATCAAGCCGATGACTCCGGCATGGACCAAGTCCTCGAACGGCACTTGTTGGGGCAGACGCTCGTGAATTCGTCTGGCAATGTAGTGCACCTGTGGCAGCTCTCTCATGATGAGCTGCTCGCGGTCTTCCATTTCTTCTACTTGCTGTTCCTTATATGCAGTTTGTGCCTGTAGCATGGGGTCCTCGACTCGTGTGTACTGCGATTAAATTTGATTTACCGTAGAGCTCCAATCGATTGCACTGAAATCAACGGCGGAATCTCCGTGGGAGAAAGTACGACTATTTTTGGTAGAAACGGTTCCAGCAGCCTCCGCAGTTGGAAGCGTGCCGGAGATTGACACAACAAAATTGGCGGCGCGGTTGTAACCTGGTCGCCGAAGAGCGTCCGCAAACCGTCGCACACGCGACGCGCGATGTTCGGCTGAATGGCTCCGGCAGTTACCGGCTGAGGAGTCAAGCTGCGGGCGCATTCTTCTTCAATGGCGCGATCGATCGTCACCACCTTCAGCTCTCCCTTTTCATCGAGCAGCGGCCGAACCAGCGCCCGGCCCAGCGTCTGCCGAATCGCCTCGACCAGGATCACTGGATTCTTGTTAGTGCCCGCAGTCTCGACCATTGTTTCCAGAATTGTTCCCAAGTCGCGGATGGAGACTTGCTCGCGCAATAGTTGCTGGAGAACTTTTTGCACTTCACCCAGCGTCATCAGTTTGGGAAGAAGCTCTTCCACAAGCTTGGGATGGGACTCACCGATCCTGTCAATGAGGCGCTTCACTTCCTGGCGGGTGAGTAAGAGATGCGCGTTCTGTTTCACAACTTCGCTCAAGTGCGTGGCGAGAGCGGAAGTATGATCCACCACCACATAGCCTGCCGCGATTGCCTGGGGTTGCAGCTCAGGCGAAATCCATTTGGCGGCTGCGTTGAACGCCGGCTCGCGCGTGTCTATACCAGGCAACGCCGGAGGAGATGACTGCGAACTGATCGCCAGCAGGCAATCGCGTTTCATTTCCCAGCGCGCAATCTCAACTCCGCGCAAATAGATCACATACTCGCGCTCTTTGAGCGTCAGGTTGTCGGTGATGTGGATAGACGGCACAAGGAATCCGAGTTGTTGAGCCAATTGTTTGCGTAAGGAGCGGACTTTCCCAAGCAGCAGCCCTCCCTGCTTGCTGTCGACTAGAGGCACTAACCCCAGGCCGACTTCGAGCATTAGCTCATCCAACTTGAGAACTGAATCGAGCGGGTCGGAAGAAGTTGCCCCGGCCGCCTGAGGCTTAGTGGCATCGGTTGCCGTCGCTGCTGGTAAATCGCCGGAGGTCTCAGTGCCGACACGGCGTGCCAGGAAGATGAGTATCCCGGCCATGAGAATAAATGAAAGCTTGGGCAGGCCGGGAATCGCCGCGAGTCCTCCCATGACGCCTGCGGCGATCCACAGCGGACGCTTCTTGCGGAACAATTGCCGGCCGAGATCGGTCCCCAGGGTGCTATCGGATGACGCCCGAGTGAGAACGATGGCGCCCGCCACAGAAACCAGCAGCGACGGGATCATACTGACCAACCCGTCTCCGACCGTCAGCACGGTGTAGGTCTTCAACGCTTCCATGAACGGAATGCCGTGCTGGAATACTCCAATCAGGAAGCCGGCAATAATATTGATCGCCGTGATTAGAATCGTTGCCAGGGAGTCGCGCTGGCTGAAACGAGCGGCGCCGTCCATCGCGCCATAAAACTCCGCTTCTCGAGCAATCTGCTCGCGGCGGGCTCGAGCCTGTTTCTCGTCGATCATCCCTGCATTCAAATCTGCGTCGATCGCCATTTGCTTGCCCGGCATGGCGTCCAACGTGAATCGGGCGGTGACTTCTGCGGTGCGGACTGCACCGTGACTGACGACCATGTACTGGATGGCAATCAGTGCGAGGAAGAGCACGAAGCCCACGACGTAATTGCCGCCCACCACAAATTGGCCGAACGACTCAATGACTCGCCCCGCGGCGGCCGCTCCCTCACTGCCATGCAAGAGAATTCGCCGGCTGCTGGCCAAGCCGAGTGACAAACGAAACAAAGTCAGCAAAAGCAACAAACTTGGAAAAACGGAAAACTGCACCGGCTTCAAAATCTGAATCGCAACCAGCATCACGAGAACCGATGCAGTAATGCTGAGAGCCAGCAGAAGATCGACCACCAGCGCCGGCAGCGGGATCAGCATGACAAACACCATGCTGACCGCGAGCGCCGGGACGATCCAGTCCCCGGTCCCTCCAGCAACGGAATTCAGCAATTTTGGTTTAGTCGTCGCCATTCTTTCTCCAACACCTTGTTGCCGCCTTTAACGGGCCGGGCTTTCCTTTGTCTGCTGTCGAGCACGAGCTTGAGCGCGGAACACGAACGCAAGAATCTCAGCGACTGCCGCATAGAGCGCCCCTGGAATCGGCTGTCCTACTTCCACCGTCTTGTACAGTGCTTGCGCCAGCGGCCGATTCTCCAGGATGGGAATCCCATGCCAGCGGGCTACTTCTTTAATCTCCTGCGCCAAGAAGTCCCGGCCTTTCGCGACTACGATGGGAGCTGCCATCTCCACTTCGTAGCGCAGTGCAACCGCAAAGTGCGTCGGGTTGGTGATAACCACACTCGCCTTCTCGGTATCCCGAAGCATTTGGCGCCTTCGCAGGCTGCGCTGGAGGCGTCGAATTCGGCCCTTGATCGCGGGGTTGCCTTCCGTCTGCTTGGCTTCGTCTTTCATGTCCTGGCGACTCATCTTCAGGTCGCTTTCATGTTTTTGCCACACCAGCAGATAATCAACTCCGGCCCAACCCACCAGAACTAAACCGGACTTCCAAACCAACTCCCCCATCACGGTGACGAGAAAACTGGCAAAAGCACGCACCCCGAGTTCAGAGGCGTGAATCACACTTCCCCAGTGCTTCGAAATTGTCGAAACGCCGATCCAGACAATGATTCCGAATGGCAACAGCGACTTCAGAATTCCGCTCAGGCCAGCCAGGGAAAACATTTGCTGCAGTTTTCCTGCTGGATTCATTCGTTCTGGCTTAAGCGCCAATGCTTCGGGGGCGATTACCAGTCCGCCCTGCGCCAGACCTCCGGAAACGGAAAGTACCCATGCGGTAATCACAATCGGAACGATCCAGCGCAACGCGGCACAAGCACTCCAAAATAAGATTGGTCCGCCGGCAGTAACCGATTCTTGAATAGAGAGGTCCAACGAGTTCTGCAACAGTCCGCGCCATTGCCGCTCGACATCCGGAACCTGCCATGCAACCAAAGCGAGCGCACCACCCCATGCCAAGGCATTCGAAAGTTCTCTGGTCCGCGCAACTTGTCCTTGTTCGCGGGCCTTCTTTCGCCTTTGTGGTGTCGCTTTCTCTGTTTTGCTCGAATCAGCCATGTTTTAATTACTGCGTTTAATTAGCACGCTTAATTACCGGGCTAAGTGCAACAAGCGTTCTGCATACGCAATCGACTCTTTGAAATACTGCTCAAACAGGTGTGGCCAGAAGCGCATCGTGACCGACAGGATCAGCACTCCCATCATGCTTTTCACCGCCGGCCCAAGAAGCATCAGGGGCATTTGCGGCGAGGCCTTTCCCATTAACCCAAGCACAACGTCCGCCAGGAGTGTGGCCGCCAAAACTGGGGCTGCGATCTGGATTCCGAGATCAAGCACGATTACCCCTTCATGCAGCAACGCTCGAACAAACATCGGGTTGAGCGTTGCGGCGCCCGGCGGAAGGTAGTCGAAACTGTGCGCGACCGCGAGCAGTATCCAGTGGTGGACATCCAGCCCAAGGAAAATGAGCATAGCCAGACTCTGGTGAAAGAACGCGATGACCGTGCTATCCACCTGCGTAAGAGGGTCGAGTATGTTCACCAGCGAATAGCCCATTTGCACGCTCAATATCTGGCCTGCCATCAGGGCGCCCTCAAACACAGCGTTGGTCGCGACTCCCATGGCTATGCCCACTACCGTTTCACTCGCCACCAGCCCGGGCCATTGCGAAATGGTCACCGCGTGCAGGTGAGGGGAATACACCGGGTAAAGAACTGCGGTAATCGCGATCACCAGCACCGCCTTGATACGCGGCGGAATGACGGCACTGCCAAAGAACGGAGCAAACAGCACCAGCCCCGAGACCCGGAGGCCTACCACCAGCACCGAACCGATAAGCTGCGTGAGCGCGATTTCCATGTTTTTTGACGCAAGCTTTCAACGCAAGTACGGATGAAAATCAGATAAAAGCTGCAACGTGAACTGACAAAGCTGCTTCCACATCCAAGGCATCAGAAAAAACACGCCGGCCGCTACTGCCAACAACCGGGGCACTGCTGAAATTGTGGTTTCCTGCAGCGACGTCAGTACCTGGACGATGTTGATCGATAAGCTCACTATGACCGCAATCGCCAGGATGGGGCTTGCGATCAGAAACACTTCTTTCATGGTCAAGCGGCCCAGATCAATCGCTTGTTCAACTGGCATCATGATCAATTGAAGCTCCTCATTAACGACCCGATCAGAAGATTCCATCCGTCGACCATCACGAACAGCAACAGCTTGAGCGGCGTCGAGATCACGACTGGCGGCAGCTGCAGCATTCCGACTGAAGTCGAAATCGAGGCCACCACCATATCGATCACCAGGAAAGGCAAGAACAAGACGGTCCCGATCTGAAAGCCCATCCGGAGTTCCGACAGGATGTATGCCGGCGCGATCACCCGGAGCGACAGGTCATTGGGATTGCGGGGCCGCGGTTCTTTGGACAATTCCACAAACAGGGCAACATCTTTTTCGCGAACGTAGTGCAACATGAACTGCCGCACCGGTGTCGCTCCGCGTTCGAGCGCTTGCATAGCGGAGATATGCCCCTCTTGTAGAGGCAGGACTGAAGTCTGATAAATAGTTGCGCCCACAGGCTGCATCAGGAAGAAAGTGAGCACCAACGACAGGCCGATAAGTGTCTGGTTGGTTGGTGTGGTCTGCAGTCCGAGCGCCTGGCGCAAAAAATGGAATACGATCAGCAGTCGGGCGAACGGCGTCATGCAGAGCAATAGCGAAGGGATCAGGGTCAGGAACGTCAGGAGAACGACAATGGTCCACGATGTCGAACCCTTGCCCATACCTGTGATGCGAATTTCGTTCGGATCTGCCGGCATGGGCGGGAGTGGCGCAGGCGTTGCGCTCTGCGTGCCGGTCAACTCAGCCGCATCTCCGGAAAGTTGCTGGGCATGCGCCGTTCCGATCGCGATTCCGGGAATCACGAACAGGAACATCGCAAGAAGCCTTGCCCAGCGCAACGAAGAGGTCATCATGCCTGAACCGGCTCCTGGGCCCACCGCCGCTTCAGTACTGAGGAAAAATCCTGTGTGGGTTCGAGGCGAGCCAGCGTCGCGACCGAAGTTGAGCCACCACCGACGAGAAATTGCTCTCCGTCAACCTCGATCACTGCGACAAAGCGCTTCTCTCCCAAGGCCACGGTCTCACATACCCGCAGCCGTTTTCTGGGATGCCGTGAGCCCAACCTTTGTGCCCACTTCCACGCTCCCGCCAACCGCCGCAGGATCGTTGTCGATCGTTTCTCGGCGGCTTGATGGATATGAACGTGATCGGCTATGGCTTCAAGATCATCGGCTGGAAAAACGGAAACGTCGTCCCTATCTTCAGCGGTCTCATCGGGTACGACGATCTCGGCTTCGAAGCACATCTCTCGACTCGCAGACGAACTCAGGCCAGGATGCGCTTCAACACAAGCAGATTCGCCGATGCTTTGAGACAAGACCTGCGCCTGTCGTTCGATCTCGATACCTGAAATGGTCTCGGCAGCCGCATTAGTCTTCTCCTCTGGCGCGTTCACTGGAACAACTGCTTTCGTTTTGACAAGCCGAGTCTCGACGTTCGATTTGGTCTTCGACATCGACCGATTCGCGTTCTTCGGTTTGGTTATCGTGGCCGTACCTGCACGCGTGGCTTTCGTACTTCGTTCAGCCCGCCTGGATTGCCGCTCGAGCCGTTCGGCTTTGTTTACAGCGGTACGCTTCGCCTTAACGGTGCCAGGGGCGACCGCAGGAATCATCCTGGTTTGAATCATCCCGGGCTGAATCATCCCGGGTTCGCATGCGAGTGTGACTGTTTGTTCCAAGTTGCGCTCCTCCATCTTTCTGTTCATGCCAGTTCCGTGATGCGCAGTGCCAACCGATTCCCGATCACTTCAAATTCTGCCCACGCAATGAGGAGCCCATTGGCTCGTAAGGGAATGTCACTGGTGGACAGGCAAGCGGTCTCTACGATTGAGTCCTTCTGCAAACGAAGCAGGTCTCCCACGGTGAAGTTGACAATTGGAATCTCAAGTGACAGTTGGCACGGAAGCCATCCAAACTTCTCCGCTAGATCTGTGGAGGCTGCCGGGGCCAGGCCCACGGGCTCAGATTGAGCTTCCTTCGCGGTTTGTACGGCTGCATCCATGGTCGGTATCCTTGCCCTCTAATGCCGGGCAAATGGCGAATGACCTCAGCTCCACAAATGCAACTCGCGTACCATGCGAGCGCATCTGTGACTCTGGAGTCTTGGTCAGGAAAGATGTGCGTTGACAACAACTTGGCAGCCACGGTTACCCGCGGCCATGTACCGTTGCGGCACTAGCCTATTAGAAGCGGAGTAGAGAAAAGAAGGCGCGGCGCGGCCCGTGAGCCGCGCCGCCGAATGGCTCTAACTAGGGACTAATTCCCTGGCTGAGCTTGCAGGTTAATGGTTGAGCTGCTGACCGAGTCAAACGTGGTCACCACGCGAGCGTCCGCTTCGAAGGCACGCTGCACGACGATCAAGTTTGTGAACTCCGTGGAGATGTCTACGTTCGACAGTTCCACGGCGCCTCCGGTGATGGTTCCCAGTCCGCCGTTGGTGGCCGTCCCAACCACTGCGGCGCCCGAAGCTAACGTGGTCTGGTAGCTGTCCCCTCCGACCAACTGCAGGCCCTGCGCGTTCCCGAAACTTGCCAGAGCGATCTGCCCGATCGGTTGGGTCTGTCCGTTGCTGAACTGGCCGTCGATCGTACCGTTTTGCGTGATCGTGAAATTCTGCAAGGTACCGCCAACATAGCCGTTTTGGTCACTGGTGGAAGTAGCGCTCGCTGACGCAACTTGAGTGATCAGCGAGTCTCCACTGGGATCAGTAAGGCTCCATGCGACACTCATATTTGCCGCACCGTCCGCCAGTCCGGTGATTGCGACTGGAACAGTGCCGACCGGCGCCGTCAAGTTGCCGCTGCTATTGAAGTTCAGGGTGCCAGAGGCCAGCACAGTGGGAGCGCCGGTTCCACCCGTGTCTGCGGCGGGCAGAGTGACCTGATAAGTCCAAGTGTTCGGAGCGGTATTGGTGTAGGTATACGTCAACGTGTGAGACTCGCCCAGGGAATCATAGACGGTCTGCGGAGTAGAAAAGGTTGTGCCTACGGGCGACGCGGCATCCAAGTTGGTAGTTTGCTGCATCGTTGTACTTGCGGCAGGAGGACTGTTTTCTCCTTGCCCCACCTGCAAAGTGGACAAAGCCGCGCTTTGATTGACCACGCCGTTCACCGCGGGATAGCCCATGACGGTTTGGCCGTCCGTGGTCACCAATAGACCTGCGTTGTTAACGGTGAAATCCCCCGCCCGCGTGTACTGGACGGATCCATTGGCCTGTTCTGTGACGAAGAAGCCGTTGCCGGTGATGGCGGCATTCGATGGCACGCCGGTGTTCTGCAGACTTCCATCGCTGAAGTTGGTGGAGACGGAACCAACCGAGGTTCCCGCACCGACCTCAATCGGATCTCCCGCGCCGTCGCTGCCATAGTTTTGATAGAAGAGGTCCTGAAAGTTTGCGGTCTGGTCCTTGTAGCCGTCGGTGTTCAGGTTGGCGAGGTTGTTGGAAATGATGTTCAGAGCCTCACCCGTAGCTGCCAGGCCAGAAAGAGGAATCGAAAATGATGCCATTAGTGTGCTCCTGTCATGAGTTGCTGCGCATACGAAGCCGCAACGCTGGTGGGTAAGGTCGCCGCTTGTAACAGCGAAGTCCCCAGGTTGGTTGGAACTGACATGGCCGATGAAGTGCTGGCGGCGGAATTCGCCGCGGCCGTGGCAGTCGGAAGTGTCTGGCTGCTGGTCGGTGAGGTGCTGCTGGCGGAGGAAGGCCCGGCCAAGGCAGTCGAGAGTGTCTGGTTGATGTCGATCAGTTGCTGCAGTTGATTCATGGAGAACATCTGGCCGACCATCGTTGTCGGATCCATGGGCGACGTCGGATCCTGGGATTGCAGTTCGGTTACCAGCAACTGGATAAACGTGTTTTCCGCGCTGTTGGAGGCCGACGTAGCTGAAGTTGTTGAGGTGCTCGATCCCGCGGAGCTCGCCGAGCTTGCGGGGACCGAGGCTTGCATCGCGCTGTGTAATCCTTGAATGTTCATACTCTCTCCTCCTTGCTGCTGCCTTATCAGGTCTGTTTCTTGAGCCTTACATGTGAATATCAAGTCCTGAAGTCGTCGCGGTCGCTTCCATGGCAACCAACGCGGACATCGGACCTTCTTCGCGCCCACTTCCTGGATTCATTGCATACGTCCGCTGACCATCTCGCGGCTTCTGTTGTTCGGAAGCTGTCGACTGGTCGCCGGTCTGATTCTGAAGCGTAATATTCGCCACAGGTAATCGCTGTTCCGAGAGCCTGTTTTGCAAGCTGGGAAGTTCTGCCGCCATCGCGCGCCCAAGTTCTCCACGTTCGACGGAAATCTCAGCGGTAAACTGATTCCGGATCATTGACGTCCGCACATCAACACTCCCAAACTCCCCAGCTCGTATCCCAAGCCGAAGTTCGGCCTCTCCGATACGCTCGACCAGCTTTGCCGAGTGGACCTGAGATGTGGGGTAAGCCGCAGGGATTTCTCCGTGCTGACTCTGCGCAACGCCCGTCGACGTCTGTTCCGGTTGGCCAGCCTTCGGGTCGCTAGCGTCGTGAGGAACACCGGCCGTTGCAGTCTTGCTATCCCCCGTTGCGGGCGAGGTTTGAGTTCCAGATACAGAAAATGCCTGGGAAGAATCGATTGTTTTTGCCTGAGCGCTGACTGTAGTTTGATCCGGCGTTGCTGAGCTCAAGGAGGACTGGGAATCGTCCTTGCGAGTCTGGGACTTTGCGCCACCTGTGGCGTCAATATTTTTCGTAGTCGTTCCCAAGCCCTCACCGTTTAAGCCGACTTGGCTCACGCCAACCTGGGTCGTGCCAGCTTTGGATTTGCCCGACGCCGGCTCGGCGGTTACTCCCATCGAACTGCCGGGATCGATGCCGCCTGAACCCACAACTGGGGGAACAGGTGCTGGCGAAACTCCAGCAGTCGGCACCAAGGCCTGCTCGATTTCAGACTTCACCGCGGCTAACGTCTTGCTGGCGCCATCGGTCGTATCAGCAGTGCCGCGTGAAATGTTGTGAGCTGGAGCAGATGCCGGCACATTAACAGCGGACATTCTTGAATTAGAGGCCGCCACGCCAGATAGCTTTGTTACGAGGCTCGCCACTGCTTCTGCATTGCTAGCGGCCCCACCGGTCGATTTCGTGCCGGCCGCAGTCGGTAGATCATGGCTGCTCGTATCTTCCATCGGCTTCGCCTGGGCCTCATCCTTCGATGGCGCTGGCAGCGACGCTGTTCCGCTTGTCGCGTTTGCATTGGCGGTGGACTCTATCCCTGTAGTGGCCGATGAGACCCCGTGATCATTCACTGCATTCCCAACCAGCGCGCTCCCCGCGTGCATGTCGGGCATAACATTCTGGATATCTTCGCCCCAGGCGAGAGCTGGCAAAGCAAGGGTCAGCAACGGCAGAATCGGAACTGTGACGGCTGAAACCGTTTGGTCGTGGGGCTCGAGGCCGGACGCCGGAGCTTGTGCTGAAGAATTCCCGTGAGCCTCTGAACCGCTCGTTTTGGAATCCGCCGATTTGGAATCCGATGTTTTATTCGATGACTTGGAATCTGATTTCCTAGCGATCGGAATGTAACTTCCCTGCGAGGCTATCTGAGTTGCAGCTGGCTGATCGCCCAATGAGTGGCCGGCAAATGACTTCGCTTGTTCGAGAGCGGCCGAAAATGATTGCTCTGCGTCCGCGGGTATGGCTCGCGAGGAAGAAGTAGGTGCCTGCGTGTCATTGTTCAGATCGCTGATCGCAGGTGAACTTTCCTGCGGAGCGATGTGAGTTGTGCCTGTCTGATCGTCGACTGCGTGACCGGTGACTGGCTTCGCTTGCGCGCCAATGGACGAGTTCGCTTGTTCGAAAATGGCTGAAAATGATTGTTCTCCCGCATGGCCCGCGGAAGGTGCCGGCGAGGAAGAAGGCGTTGCCTGCATCTCACTGGTTGCGATTTGTGGCACGATGGCAATCACTGGTTTGTCCGGACAGTACATTGCAAGCGGGAGGCCAAAATTTCCTCATTAGAGACCGTTCCCTTCTTGGCGCCAGCGTGTAGCCAATTAAAGACTTTTTAGGGTTATGCCGATTAGAAGGGAACAACGATTGTTGGGGAAACGCTCGACTGGGCAACCTTTGCCTAGACGGAGAGTGGGCAAAGCCTGCCTACTTGCCGCGTCCACGACGCGATAAGAAGAGGTCGTCAATGACCGCCTGCTCGCGTTTGGCTTGTTCCCTGGTGTATAGGTCGAACTGCTTCTCGCGGAGTTTGTCCAGAGTCTCGCGATTGCGGCGAGCCAGTTGGTAGGCTGCCAATTGCTGGCGCCACTTCGTTTTCAATTCCTGCAAGCGAACCCGCAGCCCTTCGAGCTGCTGCTCGAGGGCGCGCTGATACTCGTATGTGGCCTGCAGTTCGGCGGCTCGAATGCCTTGAGCGAGCTCTGACGTGCGATTTTGCGAGGCTGTGGAAAGATCCGCTTCGACCTCGCGAATCCTCTGATCGACTCGATTGACCTCGTTCTGTAGTTTTTCGAGGACAAAGTACTCGCGTTGTTCTAGGCTTTCGCGGTATCGCAGCACACCCGCCAGGGTAAATCGGAAGGACATGGTTAGCTGGGAAGTGCGAGCAATTGGCTTAGGTTGGAAGCCAAGGGTGCGGCTTCATCGGGTTGTTGCTGGAGATATTTTTCGATCTGCGGTAAGGCTGCCAGAGCCTTATCCAACGTGGGATCGGATCCCCGCTGATAGGCGCCGATCCGCACCAGGTCCTCGGCCCGGGCATAGGCCGCCAGCAGCATGCGCAATGCGCCTGCCTTTTGCATGTACTCGCGCGAGCACACATTCGGCATCAACCGGCTCAGGCTATCCAGAACGGAAATCGGCGGATAGTGATTGCGCAGGGCGAGCCGGCGGTCGAGAACGATGTGGCCATCGAGCAAAGATCGAACCGTGTCCACGATCGGATCCTGCTGGTCATCCCCTTCCATCAAGACCGTGTAGAACGCGGTGATGCTCCCTTGAGAAAAACGTCCGACTCTCTCGACCAGACGGGCCAGCATGGAAAGAACGGATGGCGTGTAGCCCTTCGCCGTGGGCGGTTCTCCGGCGGCCAAACCAATTTCTCTTTGTGCCATGGCAAATCGGGTCAGAGAATCCACGACGAGCAAGACGTTCTTTCCCTGCGCGCAGAAATACTCTGCCACCGAGGTCGCGGATAGCGCAGCCCGGATTCTCAGCAGCGGCGATTGGTCCGACGTTGAGACAACCACGACCGAGCGTTTGCGTCCTTCGGGTCCCAGCGTCGCGAGAAACTCTTGCACTTCGCGGCCGCGTTCTCCGACCAGCGCCAGCACCGTCATGTCCGCTGCCGTGCCCCGGGCCATCATTCCAATCAGCGTGCTTTTGCCCACGCCGCTGCCACCGAAAATCCCTACGCGTTGTCCGCGTCCACAGGTTAGGAAACCATCGACTGCCCGGATGCCGCATCCCAGCGGGTCGCTGATCGGAGTCCGATCGAGCGCCCGTGGCGCAACACCATCGATGAGCTTTGATTTTATGGCCCGATACTCGCCCAGCGAATCCAGAGGTGCGCCACTCGCATCGATCACTCTGCCCAGCATTTCAGGACCAACGCGAAGCGATGGCCGAGCGCCCCACGTGACAATCTGATCGCCAAATCGAATTCCCTGTGGTTCTTCCAGGCACATGCTGAGCACATTGGAGCCGCGGAATCCAACGATCTCACCAGGAAATGCTATGCCTCTCGAATCGATAACTTCGCAGGATTCTCCCACGGAACAAAATGGTCCCGCAGATTCCACCAGATTCCCTACGACATTGGTGACGCGCCCTCTCCAGCGGACGGTGGAACCGCTGCGCAGCCAACTTTCGTAAGGATCGAGAGGACTGAGATTCATTTTGGTTCAGGTCTTTGCGCAAGGAGGTCAAAGAAGCCTCGTTCGACTTCCTTCAGTTGAGCGTCCAATCCCAGATCGGCAACGCCCAAGTCGGTCTCAAGCAGGCACGCTTTCGGCTCCAGAGTGAAGTCTTCTACAACCTGCAGGTTGGGATAGTCTCGGAAGTAATGCCGCCAACCTTCAGCATCTTCGGGTCGCACGCGCACGACTACGTTGGTGTTCTGTTGGAATTTCTCGAGCATCACCTTCACGAGTCCGGCGACCACCATGCGGTCGATTTGAGACTCCCGGTGCAGAATTTTTGCGGCAATTGCCAATGCCAGATGAACTAACTCAATTTCCACTTTCGAGTAGTAATCGGAGCGCTGCCGCTGAAATTCAACGATCAGATCTGCCACGCGTTTGCGCTCGCGCGCGAGTTCCTCTTCAAAACGTGCTGCAGCCTGACGTCCGCCGAGTTCTAGTCCTGCAGCATGAGCCTCGGCGACGAGGCGAGAGATTTCTTCCTGGCTGATGCGCGGTGCATGGTCCGCTTTAGGCGCTTTTTCAACCTCTGCTTGTCCTTCAGGCGCAGCAGCCGCGACGTCCGGAGACGCTTTCGAACCAAAGGTATCCTGGTATCGAAACGCCTGAACCGCCGGCCTGACACTCTCGGCAGGGTTGTTATACGACGTACTCATCGTCTCCCTCGGCTTTCAAGGTAACCTTACCGTCGGATTCGAGCTTGCGTAATAAGGTCACCGCTTCCTGTTGTGCCACGGCCACATCCTTAGCGCGCACCGGACCTAAGGTTTCCATATCCTCTTTAAGCATCTCGACCGCGCGAGAAGACATGGCTCTGAAAATGTGGTCCTTCAGATCCGCGCTCGCGCCTTTGAGCGCCAGTGCCAGCGTCTTCTTATCCATCGAACCCAGCCACTCGCGAACGGAGACGTCATCCACACCCAGCAGATCTTCGAAAGTAAACATCAAATTACGGATGCTGATCGCAGTCTTGGGATCGTCTTGTTCGATGGCTTCGAGAATTGTCTTGGCCGCTGCGGGTTCAAGCCGGTTCATCACGTCGGCAACACTTTTGAAGCCGGCATAAGTTTTCCGGCTCTGCTCCCCTAGCGACATGAGTCGCCGGTTGAGAACCACTGAAACCTTTTCCGCCATCTCGGGGGAGAACTGCCGCAACTGCGAGAGACGTTTGACGGACTCGGCGCGAACCTGTTCGGGCAATTTCATTAACAGCGCTGAAGCCTGCTTGCCGTCGAGGTGAGCCAGAATCAGTGCGATGGTCTGAGGATGTTCGCCCTCAAGAAACTTGGCCAATTGCTGTGGGTCAGCCTTCTGCAAGGAGTCCAATTGGCCCACACTCAACTCTTGCAACCGCACCACCTTTTGCAGGAGATTGTTCGCGGTATCGGTTCCAAACGCCTTGACCAACAACCGAGTCGCGAACTCGAGGCCCCCGGCCGCCAGATAATCCTGGGTAAGCGCCAGTTGGCTGTACTCTTCCAATACTCCGTGAGCAACTTCCGCCGGCACTCGCCCCAATTCCGCCAGTTCCTGGGTGACAATCTGAACTTCCTTCTCCGAGAGGTTGCGATACACGGCGCTGGCAGCTTCTTCCCCCATAACCGCCATGAGGATTGCGGCCTTGCGCACACCCTTCATCCGCGAAGCAGCGTTACTTGTCATCGGACTCCCTCATGCAGCCACGATTGAATCAGCTTGCCGGTTGAGGCGGGTTCGGCTTTAACTTTTTCGACCAACTGCTTCTTGAGTGCGGCCGCGCGCGCTTGCTCGGGAGTCATCTGCGCTTCCTGTCCTGCGGGCAGTTCTGCAGGGTTTGGCGCTGGCGTATTCTTCGCAGCGAGTTTACTGGGCAACTCGCGGAACGTAGTCATCAGCTGCTTCTTCAGCGGCCTGAGCAGCAGAACATAGACCAGCAGGAATAACAGGATCAACGCTGCGTACCTTACGATGCTGGACCAGTCATTCAGAGTGGTCCGTACGCGCTCGACAATGGGAGGCTTTGCGGGCGCATCCACGGCCGGCTGCTCAAAGGATATGTTTTCGACGGTGAGAGTGTCGCCGCGCGTCACATCGACGCCGATGGCAGCTTTGGCCAGGTCCTCAATCTGTTTCAGTTCGTCCGCCGTTCGCTTTCTGCGAGACTCCGAGCGCTTGCCGGCTTCCTGCTTCACATCAATTGCGTCATCCACCAGCAACGCTGCTGAGATTCTGCGAATGCGACCGGCAGGTTCCATCGTGTGACGGACAACTTTATTCACTGCGAATGTGTTGCTTTCGCTCTTGGAGATTTGCATTCCATCTCCACCCTCGACGGCTGGCTTAGCACCGCCGTTTCCGCCAGGGACGTTGCTGGATGTTCCCGGAACGCCGCCTGCCAAGCTGCCGCCAACCTGCTCCTCCGACCTCTGAGTGGTCACCGCGACAGCGCTTTCTGGGTCGTACGTCTCCCGGCTCTCCTCAGCGGTACTGGGGTCGTATTCCACATTCACGCTAGCGCGTACATGCTGACCAACAACGGGTTCAAGGGTTTGCAACAGTTTGGCGGTGTACTCGTCCTCCAAGCCCTCATCTGCGGAATACTCTCCGTGCTTTCGCATCCCGAGAGGACGGTTGGTGTCCGCATCGATTACGGTGACGTTCTCCGGGCTCAACTTGTCCACGGCGCCAGAAACCAGGCGTGCAATTCCCTGCTGGGTTTCCTGGGAAAGCTGGCCAGATCGCAACTTGAGAATGACCGACGCTTTGGCCGCGCGCTCACGATCCAGGAAGACTGAATCGGAAGACATGACGAGGTGGACTCGGACACTCTCCACATCGCGCAGAGTCTGGATGGAGCGCTCGAGCTCGCCTTCGAGAGCGCGCTGGTAGTTCACCTTCTCGTCGAATTCGGTCTGTCCCCAGTTGAGTTTGTCGAACAGTTCAAATCCCAGGCGGCCACTGTGCGGCATCCCGTCTGAGGCGATTTCCATCCGGCTCGAATCCAGCTTGTCGCTGGGCACATTGACTCCCTTGCCATCCGGGGAAAGTTGATACGAAATGTTTTTCGCGGCCAACTTCTCAGCCAGCGCCTGAGCATCCGCCGGCTCCATTCCCGTCATGAGGGGAACATAGTCCGGCGTCGAAATGAGATGCGCAAAGGCTGCCAGAACTGCAATGGTCAGCACTACGGCCCCGACCAGCAACAGACGCTGCTTGACGGTAAGACCGACAATGAAGTCCTTCAGTTGCTTCTGCACTTGGTCCAGTGATGGCATAAGCTTGATTTCGGTACGCTAGCCTCCGCTAGAATTGGAGCTTGGAAACTTCCTGATACGCGTTAACAATCTTGTTGCGCACCTGCATCATGAGTTGGAAGGCGATATCTGCTTTCTCCACCGCGATCATGACGTTGTGAACATCCTGCCGGTCTCCCTGCATCAGTTCCGTGACTTTCTGATCTGAGTTGTCGCTGAGGTCGTTGACCTCGTTGATGGCGTTCTTCAGCGTCGTCCCAAAACCACCACCTTCAGTTTCAGAACTCGACGGCATGGTGGGGCTGGTGGGCAAGGTTCCCGTGAACGCCGGCATCCCCGAAGTGATTGTGTTGTTCATCTCTATAATCCTTGAATTCTATGGTCCTTGGATGAGTACTACTTCAACAGCTCGATGGATTGTTGGATCATCTGTTTAGACGCGGTGATGGCAGAAGCATTGAGCTGGTAGGAGCGAACCGCTCCCATCAGATCAACCATTTCCTGAACCGGGTTGATGTTCGGGTAGGCCACGTAGCCTTCCTTGTTAGCGTCGGGATGACCAGGGTCGTAGCGCATCAAGGACGGAGTCGGATCATCCACCACGCGCTGTACCCGCACCGCGGGCATGTTGCCGTTGAGCGTCGAGTGGAATCCCGCCAGCATCATCCGAAAAGGCAGGTTCCCCGAACTGGCGAACACGACCTCTTTGCGGTGATATGGGCCGCCCTCAGGCGTATGCGTGGTTTCGGCATTCGCCATGTTCGCTGCGACGACTTCCGCTCGCTGCCGCTCGGCAGCCAAGGCAGAACCGCTAATTTCCAGAGTCGAAAAAATGCTCATCCTTTGCCTCCCTCGTTGATTGCGCTGAGTAAGTTGTGAAATTCATGTTGCAGCAACTGGATACCAAGGCCGAACTGCATCTGTGTTTCCGCCAGCAGCAGCCCTTCGCGATCCATGCTGACGTTGTTTCCGTCGGGCCGTTCCAGAAGGCCCGGAACCGAGCGTGAGACCGGCAGGAAACTTTCCCCGCCATTTTCTTCAGCTGCGACCGCTCGCGTGAGCTCGCCGCGGAAATCCAGATCCTGTGTGTGGTAGCCCGGAGTGTCTATGTTCGCCATGTTCGCGACCACGAGCTTGTGGCGTTGTGAAGTAACATCCAGGGCCTTCTCCAGCACATTCATCAGCGGAGTTGAGATGTCATGCATGCGTACCTCCTCGGCGGTAGCCCGTGCTCACGAATTTTGTTGCGTATGGTGCGCAGGCTTACGCCCAGTATCTCGGCAGTGCGGGTTCGATTTCCGCCCGTGCTCTGCAGAGTTGCTTCTAATAAATGACGCTCGACTTCGCGCATCGAGGTTCCGGCGCGGAGAGTCGCGGCTGGAGAAGCGGCCGGTAAAGACGTTGTATAGGTCGCGCCGGACAGCTCCGTCTCCAGGCTTTCGGGACCAATTTCATCACCCTCATTCAAAGTGACGAGGCGGCGCATAAAGTTGCTGAACTCCCGCACATTGCCCGGCCAAGAGTGTGCCTGCAGGCCACGAATAAATTCGGGGTGCAAAGTTGGAATCGGCCTTCCGCTCGCGCCGGCGAACTTGCGCACGAAGAATTCGGCCAGTACGGGAATATCCTCACGGCGTTCCCGCAGCGGCGGAAGAGCCAGGGGAATCACGTTCAGGCGATAGTAAAGGTCCGCGCGAAACTTCCCCTGCTCGACCATGGTCGGGAGCGAGACGTTCGTAGTAGCAATAATTCGGATATCGACGGGCGTGCTGCGCGTGTTTCCGAGCCTCTCGACTTCTCGTTCCTGGAGCACACGCAGGAGCTTCGGTTGCAGGTGAAGAGGCATCTCGCCGATTTCATCCAGCAGCAGCGTTCCACCTTCGGCTAGCTCGAACTTTCCCGGCTTGGAGGCGGTTGCGCCGGTGAAGGCTCCGCGCACATGTCCGAATAGCTCACTCTCGAGAAGGTGCTCGGGCACCGCCGCGCAATTCACCGCGACAAAAGGCCGTTCCCGCCGGTCACTGTTATCGTGGATGTAGCGCGCGAACAGTTCTTTTCCCGTGCCGCTCTCGGCCTCGATTAGAACGTCGGCAGCAGTTCTGGCGGCATGCCGTGCGCGTTCCAGGGCTCGCTGCAAACTTGGAGCAGCGCCGACAATCGCTCCCGACGAAACTGCAGTGCTCGTTGTCGCTGCCGCCTGCCGCATGACTCGTTCGACTGCGGACTGCAGCTCCTCAAAAGAAACAGGCTTGGTTAAGTAGTCGCAAGCGCCGCCCCGCATGGCCTGCACCGCCTCAGGAACATTTCCGAAGGCCGTGAGCACGATGACCGCAGTCGAAGGACTGGAGGCTCGGACAGAGTGCATCAGGTTAAGGCCGTCACCATCCGGCATGCGGACGTCGGTAACGACCAGGGGAAAACGTTGCAACTTAAATTTGCGCAGAGCCTCTGTGCCGCCTGCGGCAACATCCACAAGCCAGCCTTCGCGCTGGAAGTTCGTCCTCAGCGCCATGAGCATGCCCGGCTCATCGTCCACAATCAATACCGATTTGACGGGTTGGCCTGTCATAACAGTGGAAACTCCATGCGGAAGGTGGTGCCTTGTCCTACTTGACTGCGCACATTGATCGAACCGCAGTGCTGCTCCACGATTCGCTGGCAAACCGTCAAACCCAGTCCTGGCGTCTGCCCGGTCGTGGTGAACCCCACCTTAAAGATGTGCGGCAGATCCTCTGCCCGTATCCCGCTGCCGGTGTCTTCGAAGTCGATCACCGCAGTTGATCCGGTTTCCTTGGCCTCTACCGTTGCGACGATGCTTATTGCGCCACCTGCCGCCGAGTGTCGTAGTGCGTTGCAGGCAAGGTTTAGAAGTACCTGCCTCAAGCCGTTGGAATCGCCAGCGATCTCGGCGTGCTTCAAAGCCTCTCGCAGAGTGATGGTCACGCCCTTCTGCTGCGCCAGCGGGCGGATAAACTCCACACAACCCTTCAATACCGGTGCAAGTTCTAACGGAGACTTTTGCTGCGTCCCGGGATTATGAACGCAGAGCACGTTGTTCACGGTTGCGGACAGCGAGCGCACTCCAGCTCGCAAGTGCTGCACACATCGTTGCGACTCATCGCCCAGCCCCGGGTCGCCCGCCAGGCAGCCGATCAGCAATTCCAGGCTCCCCAACGGATTGCGAATCTCGTGGGCAAGAACCGTAGCCATCTCCGCGAGTGCAACGACGTTCCGGGAGGTCTCGCGTTCGTGCTCCGCATTCTTGTGTTCGGTCACATCGCTGATGATCAAGACCAGACAGCTAGAGTCAGTGCCGCGTATCTCTCCGTCCGGACTCGGCATTCTCCGGTAGCGGATTGCGAGGCAGAGCTTTCGCCGCTCTGTCTCAACTGTCACTTCCTGTTCGTAACTATCGCCCCACGATGTACCCCACACAGACCGAACGGAAGTTTGAAGACACCCGGGAACATGCTGCCATGCAGCCGCTTCGGGGACATCAAGAAGTCTGCGGGCCTCGGGATTTAGCAAAATAACTTCTTCGCTATGCATTTCGAGTACCGCCACCCCACACGGCAAGGTGTCAAGAATCTGACGCAGGGCGACCCGCATCTTTTCGGTTTCCGCGATGCTGGAGGCAAGGGCGCGATTGCGCTCTTCGAGCTGCTTGCGCAACTCGACTACTTCACGGTGCAGTTGCCGGTGAGTATCCTCCAGCCGATTCGACGCACCGATGAATGCAGTGAAGGCATCGGCCAGCTGACTCTCTGCGATCTGTGGTGCTTCCGGCAACCCGTGCATTGGAATCCCGTGAGAACTAGGCAACATCTGCCCAGTTGCTATGCAACGGGTCTGCCAAAACACTGCAACTCCGGCAGGACAATATCGAAGGTAACGAGGTTGAACGGAACTTCGCGTGCTGAAAAATCGCTGAGAAGTCAGAGATGAATACATTGCTATGCCGATAGAGCGAAGTCAGACCCCTCGGACGCACATTTTGGCGCACTGTGGTCATTGTGGTGAGGCGCTCGATTAGGCTGAAATGAGAACTGGCGTGAACAACATATACAACTACGGATACCGGGCGCCGCGCTTCCGCGCCGACTTTCGTTTATTGCTGCAAGCGCGCGATCATAACCCGGTGCTACTCGACGCGCGCTGCATAGATCTCAGTGAAGATGGATTGGCGGCGGAAACCAATGCAGTCCTGGAGATTGGCGAGCGAGTGTTAATCATCATGACCTTGCCCGGGACTCCGACATCCATAAGAGTCGCCGCCACGGTGACTAACAGACAGATCGGCAGCTATGGGTTCGCTTTTATTTTCTCCACTCAGAACGAGCGCATCCAAATGCGTGGATATCTCGAGTCTCGGCGTTCTGGCGAAGCGAGATCCCCGGAACTATCGGAATAGCCGCCTCAACCGGGCCGCTGTCGCTCTCTGCGTCTTCCCTTATGACTTTGGCACGTCCCGTGCATCACAGCTAGGCAGAAGTTGCCTACTGCTCATCTGGTTCTAACGCGCCGTTTTAACGAGCTTGTTCGAACGAGCGGTAGTCAATCGCAGTGGCAATTCAGGTAACGCTACTCCTATGGAAAGAGTTCTTACTCAAGAGGAAATCGACGCGATGGTACGCGTCGCCTCCGGGCGGCAAGAGGACAGCCGGAAGCAGGAGACGCGTTCTATCAAACCCTGCACGTTCCGGCAATCCGGGCAACTCACCGGCGAGCAGGTCGCTGCGGTCAATGGTCTGCACGAAGGCTTTGCCCGCAGCCTTACGCAATCGCTGGGCGCTTATTTGCGCGTGACTTTTGAGGTTAACCTGGTTTCGGTTGAGCAACTGGCTTACAACGAATTTCTGGAACGGATACCGGAAGTCACTTATATGCTGGGCTTCCACGTCGAACAGATGAGCGCCGCGGCTGGAATGCAGATCGATCACTCCCTCGTTTTTCCGTTGGTCGACATTCTTTTGGGTGGAGTCGGTCAATGCGAGGTCTTAACCAGAGAGGTCAGCGAGATTGAAGAGCAAATTATGGAGGGCGTCGCTAGGATCGTTTGCCGCGAACTGGAAGCAGCTTGGACGCCTCTCGGCACAAAGCTTGAGTTAGGTGCACGCCAAACTCCTGCCCAGATGCAGCGTTTTCTGGCTCCCACAGAAAAGACCCTCTGCCTGAGTTTTGAGGTCAAACTGGCGGAGGCAACGGGCATGTTGAATCTGGTCTTCCCGGTTTCGATATCGAATACGCTCTTGCGCAAACTTTCCGCGGACTGGTCATACGGCAGATCCCGCCCCGCAGACCGTTCCAGTGGACAGTTACTCGCCAAGATGCTGGACTGCCCCTTCCCCGTTGTGCTGGGAATCCCTACGATCAAACTCCCGATCAATACTCTGGCGGGACTCGTACCGCAAACGGTTTGCAATCTCGGAATTCCCGTTCGAAACCCTGCATCGCTCATTGTTGCCGGCCGCGAGACCTACAAAGGAAATCCGGTTCGCCAAGGCCGTTTGCGAGCCGCTCAGGTCGGACAACCGGTGACGTTCCTTGAAGAGGATAGGAAGGGATAACATGCCATCAATCACACCAGGAACCCCGCTCCATTCTTTTCTTGATGCCCTTTGCAAGTCCGCTAGCGAAGTGTTCTCGGCGGCACTGGGCGCGAACTGGGCGGTGGAGATCGATACTGCCGATCCGGCCCCAACGGTCGGGACTTCTGTCGTGTCTTTTCAGCTGTCAACCTCCGGCGGACTGCAGGGCCCCGCCTCGATCCAGGCTGGAACTGCCGATGGGCTGCTCCTGGCGCAGAAGTTTCTGCAAGAGCCCCTCGATCCGTCCGCTGAACTGAACAAGGATCGAAAAGAAGCTCTGGAAGAACTGCTGCGGCAAGTTGCGGGCCTGGCAGCCACCAAGATCAAAGGTCTGTTCGGTGAGACCAAGCTGGAGGTGGGTACCGTCGAGCCTCCGACCTGGCAGGGAGTGGACGTCGCATTGGTCGCCGCTGAAGGCGCATCGAGCAAGCTACCGCTGGAACTGCGGCTGAGCCCGGAGTTACTGGCCAGCGTATCGTCCACCAGAGCTGTGGCACCGGTTCCGACTCCGGCTCCCCACTCGGAGACCAGCGCAGCCGTAACCCACGAGCCCAATTTTGATCTGCTGCTGGGCGTTAATCTAAGTCTCACCTTGCGTTTCGGACAACGCATCCTGCCCTTGCGCGAAATTCTGGACTTGACCTCGGGTTCGGTCATTGAACTTGATCGCGAAGTAGAAGAGCCCGCCGACCTCCTTCTGGGCGACAAGTTGATTGCACGGGGAGAAGTGGTGATCGTCGACGGCAATTACGGTATCCGAATTACTGAGGTGGCAGACGCCCGACAACGGGTTGGGACCCTATAAGAGGGTCCGCTAAGGTTTCGGCCGGCTTCTGCCGATTAAGCTGCGCTGCATCCCACGCGTCCGTGTGACTACAGCGTCTCGTTTTGGAAGTGGGGTTGATTGAAAGCAGCATCGATTAGGAGATGATGAATGGCGATTCGAGCATTAATCGTAGATGATTCCTCAGTAATGCGGAAGATCGTGGAGCGGTGCCTGCGTCAGGCAGGCATGGATCTGGGACAGGTCCTTGAAGCCTCCAACGGCGCCGAAGCGCTGGCACTCGTGACCGAGAATGCCTTCGATCTGATTCTCAGCGACATCAACATGCCAGTCATGGATGGATTGGAATTCATCAAGCACTTGAAAGAAGTGGAAAGCGCCAAGAGTATTCCCATCGTCATGATCACCACCGAAGGTGGAGAGAAGAGTGTTCTGGAAGCTCTGTCACTCGGTGCGAAGGGATATATTCGCAAGCCTTTTACTCCGGATCAGGTCAAAGAGCATGTCATCCCTGTACTCGGAGGCAAGTCATGAGCGCACCCACACAATCGTCCGCCGGCAAGAATCCGGTGCCTTTCGAGGACTGGCGTCCTCTGCTCCGCGCCGCCGTCAAGGAAGTTTTCTCCATGATGGTTGGCACCGAAATCAACGTGCCTGAGGATGTCGATCCTCCCGTCGTCACCGAAGTGACTGGAATGGTGGGCTTGGCTGGCGAACTTTGCGGAGTCTTCAGCCTCCGCTGTAGCAAATCCTGTGGCTCGAAGGTTGCCTCGAAGATGCTCGGGGTTCCCGCAGCCGAGGCCGTTTCCAACATCAGCGATGCCATTGGAGAAATCTGCAACATGGCGGCCGGCAACTTCAAGGCGAAGATCGACGGCCTGCAAGACAAGTGCATGCTGTCGGTTCCTACCGTGATCACGGGCGGGGACTATCAACTTTATTCGGTGGCTGTAGGCGACAGGATCGAAATGCCGTTCCTGTTCGAGGGCGAACCGGTATGGATCGGCCTTGAGGTTCGCAGCTAAATTCCGCCGAGTCCGTTCGTGAATTATCCGGGGCGACATGGAGGTGAGTTGTCGGGATAGGTGGTCCTGACAACTCTGTCACTCCAAGGCATAATGGAGCTAACTAGCTCCTTTGGAAGGTGCATCCTATGAAGATCAATCTCGGCAGTACTCCAGACCCGATTGTTACACCTCAAAGCAACCAAAACGTTGCTTCTTCGACGGATCAGGTCCAGACAGGACAAGTCCAAAATACCGCGGAAGACAGGACCACCCTGGCGTTTGACCATACCAACATCAGCGCATTAGTTTCTCAGGCCGTGGCGTCGCCTGAAGTGCGCCAGGACAAGGTCGATGCGCTGCACCAAGCCATCAGCAGCGGTGAATACAAAGTTGACCCCGGCCAAGTGGCGAACGCGATGTTGCCGGATTCTTTCGAGTCATAGTACCCCGCGGCGATTCGTCGTGGATGAGTCCGGGATGAGTTCGGATGCGATCTCCTTTTCGACTGAATGATTACGCTCGTTCGATGGTCACGATTACTCCTGACATTTTCTGAGTCCGTTCGCCACAAAACGCCTAAAGTTTGTCCCGCTAACTGCCGATTAAAATGTCCGTGAAACCCCAAAGTGCACCTACAGCTGCGGCAGCGAAACAGGTCACTCGCTACGTAGCTCGCCAACCGATTCTTACCGCCAACGAACAGGTATTCGGCTACGAGTTACTGTTTCGCGACGGGGTCGCGGACTACTTCTGCAGTAACGATCCGGATGCCGCATCCCGCAGCACGCTCGATACCTCGATATTGATGGGGCTCGATGTGCTCTGTGATGGCCGGCATGCATTCATCAACTGCACCCGTGATGCGCTCCTGAAGGATTACGTCACACTTTTGCCTCCGAGCCAGGCGGTGGTCGAAATCCTGGAGACTGTTCCGGTTGACGATCTTGTGAAAGCTGCTTGTATCCGCCTGAAAGAAGGTGGCTATACGATCGCGCTCGATGACTTTGTCGCGGATGATCCGCGCGCCGAACTGGTCGAGTTCGCAGACTTCCTCAAGGTCGACATGAAGGAAACCTCTGCGGAAGAGCGCATCGCCTTGGTGAAGCGTTTCGGGAGCCCTCGTCGTCGCATGCTGGCTGAGAAGGTCGAGACGCGCGAAGAATTCATCGCGTGCAAGAAAGCTGGGTTCACTCATTTTCAGGGCTATTTCTTCCGCCGGCCCGAGATCCTGCAAGCTCGCGAGATTCCCAAGAACCAGGTGAATTATCTGCGCCTGTTGCAGGCCATCTCTCGGGAAGAAGTGAACGCCAAAGAGATAGAAGATATCATCAAGGGAGAAGCATCCCTCTGCTATCGACTCCTTCGCTATTTGAATTCGGCTGCATTCAGCTTCGCTACCGAAATCCATTCGGTCAAACACGGACTGGCAATTCTTGGGGAGCGGGAGGTGCGCCGCTGGGTGCGTCTAGTGGCGGCTCTTGGTGCTGGCCAGAATCGCCCCTCCGATCTGGTGCTTTCCGCGCTGGTCCGCGCTCGCTATTGTGAATTACTGGGCCCCAAGATTCCGCACGGAGAATCTGACCTTTTCATCGTAGGTTTGCTTTCTCTGATGGATGTCATTCTGGAGATACCCATGGGTGTGGTTTTGGAGGGAATCAGCCTGGACAGCGAGACCAGGGCTGTGCTCCTCGGCCAAAAAAGCCAACTCGACCTGGTCTATCAGCTAATGCTCGCCCAGGAGTCGGCTGACTGGACCAAGCTCTCTGAACTCTGCATAAAGTTGAAGCTCCCTGAAAGCCTTGTAACTGAGTGCCACTGGAAAGCAATGGAGTGGGCCCGGGAGATGACCGCGGGGGGATAAGCGGACGAGCCGTGCCGCGCATCGCGCAACCTTGCATGCCCCCATTCTTGTTGGGTTCCCTGAACTAGCAGTGGGTACCGTCAGCGGGGACACCTTAGACGAACTCGTCAACTTTATGTGGGTCCTCGCCGTCTTTGCCAGAATCGCTGTCATCATCCTCAGCTTGAGGTGCTGGCGGGCTCTGCTCTCGGCGGCGACGCTGATCAGAAGGCAGGCCTTGTCGGCGCATGTTTTGGGTAGGAGCCACAGGCTCCAGCCGTTCCGGGATTAACAACTCGTCGCCCATACATCCCCTTCATCCTAGGTCCACCTGCCATCGCAATCATGCCTTCAGTCATATCGACCACGTTGATGGAAAACATTAGGGCTGTCTGGAAAACCTAAGTGGGATCCGGTTCCGCCGCCAATTAACCTTCAATCTTGCCGGATTTTTGACGCCTCAGGAGCGGAAATGCATCAACCGTCCTAAAGACCGATCGCGGCCATTTCAAGGGAGTGGCGAGCCACTGCCCTGTTAGAATTAAGGTTTATGTTGCGCCCCCAGGACATGGACCAGCCTCTGAACAGACGCGGCGTCCAGTTACGGACCGTACATTTCCGGCGCACATCTTGAAAGAACCTTCATGGCGCAGATTCAGCAGGTACGCCTCAAGTTACTGGTTATCGACGACAACCCTGAAACCCTCCGGTTTGTGCAAGATACACTCGCCTCGGACCAACTCGAGGTCCTGACGGCAGGCGATCCCGAATCCGGCCTAGCGCTTTTCTTTCGGCATCGGCCGCTGATTGTTCTGGTCGACCTCATGATGCCGAAGATCAGCGGAATGGAGGTCCTGCAAACTATCGTTGCAGCGGATGCTGGGGTGGAAGTAATTCTCATCACCGCCCACTACTCCACGGAGTCGGCCGTCGAAGCTATTCAAAAAGGTGCGAATGACTATCTGACTAAGCCTCTGGACTTAGAGAAGCTGCTGGCACGGATCAGCAGCATCCAGGCCGACGCACGACGGCGAGAAAAAACTGCTCAACTCGATCGTGAGTTGCTCGACGTTTACGAATTCGAAGGCATGATCGGGCGAAGTCCGTTGATGCTTGAAGTGTTCGCCAAGATCCGCCGCGTATCTCCTCATTTTCAGACGATACTGGTGACGGGCAATACGGGGACCGGCAAAGAATTGGTGGCCCGCGCACTGCATCGCTTGAGCCCTGTATCTGCCAAGCCTTTTGCGGTTGTGAACTGCTCTGCCCTGGTAGAGACGCTGCTGGAAAGCGAATTGTTCGGCTACGTGAAAGGAGCCTTCACCGGCGCGCTTCAGGACAAACTCGGCGTCTTCGAATACGCCGATGGCGGCACGGTATTCCTGGACGAAATTGGCGAATTACCCATGTCTGCCCAAGCCAAACTCCTGCGGGTCCTGCAAAACCAGGAGGTGCAGCGCGTCGGTTCGCCCGTGCCCCGAATGGTAAACGTGCGGGTCATCGCCGCCACAAATCGTGACCTCAAGAGTGAGATCGCCAAAGGAACTTTTCGCGAAGATCTGTATTATCGGCTGTCGATGGTAGAACTCACACTCCCTCCTCTAGCCGATCGCAAAGAAGATTTGCCCCTGCTGCAGCGCTACCTGGTGTCGAAGTTCGCGACTCGGTATCGGAAGGAGATTCAAGGAATCACGCGCCGCGCTCAATCTTGTTTGGCGCGGCATTCCTGGCCGGGCAACGTGAGAGAACTTGAGAACGTGATCGGCAACGCCAGCATGATGGTGCATGGGGCTGTCATCGATATTGACGATCTCCCTGAATCGCTAAGGCGCCAATCAGCCCCGACGATTGAAGGTGGGCACGGCGTCCTGACCCTTGAGCAAGTCGAGCAGCGGCACGTGCTGGACGTATTGCATCGCGTCGGCGGGAATAAGTTGCGCGCGGCCGAAGCATTAGGCATCGGGCGCAACACTCTTTACGACATTTTGTCCAGAATTAACTCTCCTGCAGCAACCAGTATCGACCGGGAGTCCGACGGGCCGAAGGACATTCCGATACGCCCTCAGAATCGAGCCGGCTAGCCCGTGCAGTTCCCTGAAAACACATTGGGGGACACGGCGTTTGCGAGGGGGTTACTACCTATATCCTGCAGCGAACTAATCAGACTTATACGTGTCCATGTAGGTCCGCGAGAAAGCTGAGGTGGATCCCGTCGTGGCTCAGCACGGAATCCAGTATCTGGAGCAACTTCTCAAAAGCGGCCGAGGAAACGAAAGAGACTGGATCAGCTAACGGCCGAGCTATACCGCGTGGTTGCGGAGCGCGAAGAGATTCGCACCAAACCAAGATCCCGGCTACGCGGAATCCGGCAGTCGCGAAGCAACCGGCCGTCACCTGCCTGCAGCGGCTGCCTTGGCCTGAGCTTTCCGCGCGACATGCCCACGCTCAGCCTGGGAAGAGTCATTTGTAGGCGAACTGCCGCCAAGGTTGAATTGGTTGACCAGATTCTGCAGGTCAAACGCCATCGTTGACAGCTCCGCACACGATTTGGCCGTCTCCTCGGCCGCCGAAGAAGCACCCTGGGTCAGGTTCGAAATCTGGGTGACATTCGCATTGACCTGCTCCGTCGCGCTGGACTGCTCGGTCGCCGCGGTAGCGATCTGCGAGATCATGTCGCCTACCTGCTCTGACATTTGAATGATCTCTTTCAGGGCTGCGCCCGAAGCTGTGGTCTTCTCGACTCCGATTTCCACGTCCCGGCTGCCTAGTTCGATGGCCTGTACCGCGTTTCTGGTTTCCGCCTGGATCGACTCGATCATGGCTGCTATGCCCTGAGTGGCCTTGGTCGTGCGCTCGGCTAGTTTCCGGACTTCGTCGGCGACTACGGCAAAACCACGTCCCTGCTCTCCGGCGCGCGCGGCCTCAATGGCGGCATTCAAGGCCAATAGATTGGTCTGGTCGGCGAGATCGTTAATGACGGCAACGATCTTGCCAATCTCCTCCGAGCTCTTGCCCAATGCACCGATACGCGCCGCCACGGTTCTGGACGACTCGGCGATGCTGCGCATCGTCGATAGTGTCTGTTCCACCACCTCGCCGCCCTGCCGAGCGGCTTGCGCCGCGCTGTGCGATGAATCCGATGCTTTCTGGGAGTGTTCCGACACCTGCTGCACGGTCGAGGACATCTGCTGCATCGCCGTCGCGACCTGTTGGGTCTGATCGGCCTGTACCCGGGCGGTCTCCGCCGACTGACTCGTTCCCGACGAGATTTCTTCGCTGGCGCCAGCCAAGCGTTCGGCAGTCGCTGCGATGCTCCGCACCATCTCGTGCAAAGCGTTCTTCATGCTGTTCAGGGCAAGCTGTGCTTGACCGATCTCATCGCTGGAGGTGACTTTAACGTCTTCAACCGTCAGATCTTTTGCGGATATCTTTTGAATCATCCAAAGCATGCTGGTCATGTTGGCGGTAATCGAACGCGCAATCAGCACCGCAGTGACAATTCCGAGAAGCAAGCCTAGCGCAACCAGGGACACCGAGAAACGATTTGCCCTGGATACGGTTTGACCTTCGACAATAACTTCGTCCTGAGCGAGCTTTTCTTCCCAGGCTTCCAGCTCATTACAATCACTGACGACGCTTTTTATCGTCTCTTGAGTCTTCGGACCGGAGGCCAGATCGTTGGCTTCGTAAGCTCGACTCTGACGCTTCAGCGAGATCTCCCGATCCGTGATAGCTGACATTCGATCGTCGCTTTGACGAATTTGTGACAGCAGCGCTTTGCCCTTTTCGGTGAACAGCATTTTGCTCAGTTCACCAAGGTGCCGCTCGACCTCCTGCTTGTCTTGTCCGTATTGCTGCAGCGAATCCTGATCGCCGTTGATTACATAGTCGGACGCTGACCGAAGCTGCTTTCTGACCCCCAACTCGACAGCAGTCGCAACCTCTTTTCGCTTCAGCGAGAAAGCGACATCTTCAGCGGCCTTAACCACTTTGCCGGTCGAGTAATATCCCACCGAGCCCGTCAGTACCAGCGTGGCGAGCAGCGTGCCGAAGCCCCAAGCTAATTTCGCTCCTAAGCCGAATGTCTTCATAGTTTCCCCCAAGACAAGTGCTGCTTCTTATCGGAATTTTCAGCTCCGTTCTTTAATTTGTTTCTAAATGTCGAGGAACTCGTCGGGGCACTCCTCTGTTGCTGTAATACGTGAGGGAGAGTGGCCAGAGAAACGCTCAGAGCAGAGTTACCGCGACTTCGCTGTGGCCGCATGGGCAGCGACTTTGGGCACCATTTTTACGATTTCACCCGCAATTTGATCAAGCGGAACGGTTCTGTTCAGGATGCCCATCTCCGCACACGCCCGCGGCATGCCGTAAACCACACAGGTTCGCTCGTCCTGCCCAATGGTAAATGTGCCACGCGAATGCATAGCTTTCATGCCCTGAGCGCCATCCGCCCCCATGCCGGTGAGAATGACCGCGATCGTTGGACTGTCAAGAGTCTGCGCCGCGGAATTCATCATCACGTCTACCGATGGCATGTGCAACAGGCCGTTGCGAACATTCGACAGGAGGATCGAGTACTTAGAATAAGTCTTGCGCGAAAACGTCAGATGAAAACCGGCGGGAGCAATCAGGACACAACCGGGCTCCAGCACCTGGTCAGCCTTGGCTTCCTCAACCCGCAGGTCACAAAGAGAATTAAGCCGCTTGGCAAATGGCCCCGTGAAGCCCACCGGCATGTGCTGGACGATGACGATGGCGGCTGGAAGGTCAGCCGGTAGTGCCGGAAGTATTTGCTGCAACGCCGCCGGACCACCCGTGGAGCAACCCAGGCACACGATTGGCATTGCGGAAGAAGATTGCGGGGATTCCACTGCGGGACGAGCAGTTGTCAAACGAGCAGCGACCGGGGCCTTCTTCGGGGCCGTTACGGTTGGAGCAAATGTGAAACGATCGCGACTTACAAACGCCGCCTTGACCTTTGCAACCAGGTCCTCTCGTACCTGAATAATGTCCAGGGACGCGTGGGACATTGGCTTCGGAATGCAGTCGAAGGCGCCAAGAGAGAACGCTTCCAGCGTAGTTTCCGCCCCCTCGGTGGTGAGCGAACTGACCATGATCACCGGACGCGGGTGGGTTTGCATGATGCGCTGAAGAGCCTGCAACCCATTCAGCACGGGCATCTCTAAGTCGAGGGTGACTACGTCCGGATCGTGCTTCTCGCACAACTCGACGGCGTTTCGGCCGTCCTGCGCCATCGCAATCACTTTGATGTCCGGGTCGGACTCAAGCATGCGCCGCAGCGCAGTGCGCATGAAGGCACTGTCGTCTGCGACCAGTACTCTGACCGGAAACTTACGCGGCTGCTTCTCTTGCATCATGCCATGTTGAAGAGCGTTGTGACCAGGCGCTCAATTTCCTCGATGTAGGTGTCCAGTTCCAGGGTGAAGCGTGCCAGGTCGAAGTCCCGCATGGCCGGAAGCGCCGCGATATGCTTCCACGCCGGCTCCTCCGAAAGATCGACCTGACGTAGTTCTTCGAAGCCATAGCCCAGCCCGCGCATCCGGCAGAGAATATCGGTCAGGTTCACGATGCTGACCAGGATCGGCGCGGTGGTTGCGTGATCGACATCGTGGTGTCGCCGGATTACCTCTTTTAATTCGCTGGGCAGGTGCCACCGTTCCGCCAGCATTTCTCCGATCACGCAGTGATCCACACCCAGAATCTCCGGCTCAGCTTCATGAAGTGGGCAGCGTTTCTCAATTGCGGCACGAGTTACCGCCTCGAATTCCTTGGGGAAGGTCGTGAGTTCCACAATCAACCCCAGATCATGCAACAGGCCGGCAAGATACGCCTGCTCTGGATCTTGAAACCCAACCCTCTGGGCAAATTCCCGGCTGACCAGCGCAACGGCCAGCGAATGCTTCCACAAGTCCGTCGGTTTCAATGACCCTGGCCGCGCCGGCAGCGCCCGGAGCAGGCAGCAGGTCGTGGCGACTTCCCGGACCTTGGTCATCCCCAGAGCCATCACTGCCGCCTGCACCGTTTCAACTCTCTTGCGCATTCCGAGCAGGGGAGAATTCGCCATGTGCAGGCACTGTGCCGTGAGCGACTTGTCGTACGAGATCAGGTTCACGATCTCCGTCACATTCACTTCTTCCGCCGGTTCACCCAATCGTTTCAAGAGCGGGACAAGCAGAGCGGGTACCGTGGGAATGTTGTCCAGATCCGCGATCTTGCGAGAAAGTTCGGTGCGTGATATTGCCATCACAAGCCTCCTGCCGGCTGCTCGGACTTGTAATAGGCGGTTGCGCCTGGAAAATGGACAAGCCGAAACTGCTGGTTGATTCCGAACAGGGACTCCGAGTGCCCCAGAAACAGATACGACTTTGGAAGCAGATTGTTGTAGTAGTGCTGCACAACTTTCTTTCTGGCGGCGCCGTCAAAATAAATCATCACATTGCAGCAGAAGATGACGTCCATGTTTTTCATGAACATCATTTTCGAGTCATCGAGCAAATTGACACGAGAAAACTGAATGACGGATTTCACCGTGTCTTTCACCGCCAGAAGATTGCCGTCGGCATTAAAGTATTTCTGCCGCAGATAAGGACTCAGGTTCCGAGTCGCATAGTCTCCGTACACGCCCGCGCGAGCTTTCTCGAGCGATCGCTCGTTGAGATCGGTGGCCAGCACTTCAAATTTGAGGTTTTTCAACATGCCCGCACTCTCCTCCATAAGGAGAATGGCCATGGTGTAGGCTTCCTCGCCAGTCGAGCAACCGGCGCTCCAGAGCCGAATCTTCGAAAATGGAAAGCGCTTCTTGCTTTCCACGATTGCGGGCAAAATAACTTTTCGCAGTGCGTCAATTTGCGGAAGGTTTCGAAAGAAAAAAGTCTCTCCAATCGTGATTTCGTTGAGAAGCTCGGTCAACTCAGTCGTGCGGTTCGTGCTCTTCGTCAGCACATCGTAGTAGTCCCGCAACGAGCCCGCATTCACAACCGCCATTCGCTTTTGGCAGCGTTTTTCGAGGAACTCCAGTCGATGATCGGGCTGTAAGATGCCAGCGATTTGATAAATCAGATCGCGAATCTGGTAAAGATACGTGTTGAACCCTTGGCCATTCGGCGCTGCAGTCATCGGAGTTCGAGAGGGAAACATGGCGTCGGTGCTAGGCATGGGCCGCCTTTGCAGCACCGTTCCCTTGCGCTTCCGCCTCCGCGACTAAAGAAGCTGGATCCAGTAACAGACGCACCAACCCATCTCCGCCGACCGTCGCTCCTGCAATGCCGATGGACTGGCGGGAGAGCACGTCCAAGGGCTTAATAACGGTAGCTTCCGCGCCAACCAGGTCATCCACTAGGAACGCGACACGGCGAGTACCCAAGCCGACGATCACTAGTTTTTGGCACCCTTTGGCAGCTTCGCGCGCATTCGCAACACCCAGCGCCCGGGACAACCGGATCAGCGGAATGGTTTTTCCTCGTACATGGATGGCTTCGCAGCCTTCCACAACGTGAATCTGGCCCGACTCGGCCCGCAATGTTTCTATTACGGTGCGCATAGGTAGACCGTAGATTTCCTCTCCTACTTTCACTGACAGCACTGGCAGGATTGCCATGGTCAGAGGCAATCTGAGAGTCACGGTCGTCCCCTGCCCCAAATTGCTGTCTAGTTCGACAGTTCCGTTCATGTTCTTGACGTTGGTGCGGACTACATCCATGCCCACACCGCGCCCGGAAACATCACTTGCAACTTCTTTAGTGCTGAAGCCGGGTAAGAAAATGAAGTCCAGAATTTCCCGCTTACTGAGCGTGCGCACCCGATCCGCCGTCACCAGACCTTTTTCCACTGCTTTTCCGGCAATCCGCTCCGGATCAATTCCGGCGCCGTCGTCTGCAATGCGGATTACTATTTGGTCGCCTTCTTCCCGGGCTTCGAGACGCAGAGTCCCACTCGCACTCTTCCCCGCGGCCGTCCGAACTTCCGGCTCCTCGAGTCCGTGATCGAGTGAGTTGCGCACCAGATGCACCAAGGGATCGCCGATCAGCTCGACCATGGTTTTATCGAGTTCGGTTTCCTGCCCGCTGACCACGAGCTCGACTTCCTTTTTCAGGCTGTGCGCCAGATCGCGAACGATGCGGGGGAACTTGCGGAAAACCGTGTCAATCGGAACCATCCGGGTCTTAAGACCAGCCACATGTAATTCTTCGGTCAAAAAGGTTAACCGGGCGGTAGTTTGGGTGAGTGCGTCCTCAAGCTTTTCGGCATCAAGACGGCCCGCCGTCAGGTCGCGGCTTACTTGAACGAGGCGGTTGCGTTCCAGCACCAACTCACCGATCAGATTGATGAGTTCGTCAAGCTTGTGCACGTCCACCCGCATGGTCTGCGGCACGGCGACGGATTCTGCGATCTGCTTTTGTTTAACTAACGCTTCCCCAACCTGGGCCGGCGAGGCCAGGTGTTTCTCCACCAGCATCGTTCCCAGCTTTTTGGGCGGCTCCGCTTTTGCTTGCTCATCGAGCGTGCTCTTCAGAACAACCGGCTCGATCACGCCCTCCGCAACCAGAAGGTCGCCGAGTTGGGGAGCCGCATCCGGCTTCTGGACAGCCTCCAGTTCGCTGAGCAAAGGCTCCAGAGCATATTCACCGAGCTGATTATTCCGGATATCTTTCAGCATCCGGCCCAGTTGGTCCCGCGATCTCAGCAACACGTCGATGATTCGCCGGGAGAGCTTCAGTTCTCCGCGCCGCAACGCGTTCAGGACGTCTTCGGCACGATGACTGACCCGGATCACCGGATCGAATCCCAGAAAGCCAGAGGTGCCCTTGATGGTGTGGAGAGCCCGGAAGATGCGGTTCAGCAACTCGGTATCGTCGGGCGCGGCTTCCAGTGCGATCATGCCCTCATCGACGGTCTCCAGCAGCTCCTCGGATTCCACGAGGAACTCTCTTACTAATTCCGGATCCTGCGCTAGATCGTTTTCATTCACGGTCGATGCATTCCTTGATGGTCTTTACCAGATCACTGCTCGATGCAAGCGTCTGGCTCAATTGAAGGCCTACCTATATCGGCTGAACGCCGGCAAATCTTAAGTGCCCAACAGATTGCGCGGTCTCCTCAGGAAACAGGGTTCACTTTTGGATTTCCAGGCTGAACCATAGTGGTTGCGTCTGGAAAAGAAGGGGCAGTTCGATCCGTTCCCCACTGGCCAGGGAATGAAGATCGTAGCTGTCGCCGCTAATTACGGTTGGGACCGACAGCATGCACTTGTCTTCAAGGCCGGCGATCTTTGCCTTAAAGTTACCCGCGACCATGTTGCAGATCTCTCCGATAGCATCGATTGCCTGTCCGGCAGCCTCGCTCTCAGCCACGCCCAGCATCTGGCAAGCAATTTTTCCAGCAGACGCTTTGCTGCAACGGATGGTCAGAACTCCGCAAAGTTCTCCGGCCAGGCCGACCATTCCTGCGACTTCGGACAGGATGGGAGGATTGGCTTCGGTTGGAACCGACAGCTCTTCCCCTACCATCATGAGAAACACTTCCTTCGCAGCGTCGCTCAGAATAATGCGCCAGCCATCGAGCCGCAGTTGATTCTCACTGCTTGCTTGCAATTCCGAACCCATCATTCTCCTCCGCACTACTCGGGTTGATACTTTGGATTGAAAGGGATCACCAAGGCTGAGTTTCACACCCCTGTCGCATGTAGACAGATTGGAGATCCCGCGTTAGCCAGGCGTGAGATGCCCTACCATGCTTCAAACCCCATTCGAGGGCGCACCCTTATCGGCACAAGTCGGTTCCGACATTAGGTGCAACATGTTAGCGGTGTCCATGGTGTCGTGTTCCCCTTCTCTTTCGTGTTTCTCCTCAGGCATGCGGTGATTTGTTTGGGCAGTTCCGGAATTTTGTGTTTCCGCTAATGTCGAACCTCGCCATTACCGATAAGTGCATCCGCGCCGCGTGTTGACTGGTCCGCGAGCGCCGGCATTCGAGTCACGACTTACTCACGGAGATCTAATGAATCGCCTCACACTTAAGGCCAAGATTTACGTCTTGCTGGGACTCTTAGTCGCGGGCCTTGCCGCCAGCACGATTTTCGGATTGCAACAGCTCTCGTCTAAAACAACGAGGGATGCCGAGTTTGCCACCGATCGGCTCAGGGTGCAGGATGAAGCGCGCGTCATGCAGTTGAACTTTAAGAAACAGGTGCAGGCATGGAAAGACATTCTGCTGCGTGGGTCCGACCGCGAGTCTTTGAAGAAGTACGTGGCCGAATTCTCTGCGCTGGATGCTGAAGTGCAAAAGGATGGCCAGGAAGTCAGAGATCTTAATTCTGATCCGGCCATCAAGGCACAGGTGGATGCTTTCCTGAGCGCTCACTCTGAACTCGGGAAACAATACCGCGCGGCTCTCCCTAAGTTCGAAAGATCGCACGGACGCGACTTTCATTCGGTAGATATCGCGGTCAAGGGAAAAGATCGACCGGTAACCGACGCTATCGACCAGATCGTCGCAGCAGTGAACGACGAGACGCAACGTTATCAGCGGGCCAATAGCGAGCAACTGGCCGCACAAATCAAGTGGATGGCTGCGGGCGCCTCGCTCTTTGTCTTCGCCCTGCTCCTCGCCGGAGTGTATATCGTACGGTCCATCTCACGGACGACGGCTCAACTCATCTCGTACTTGAACCTGCAAGCGAAGGATATGAAGGAAGGAAAAGCAGATCTGACGAAAGTCATTCGCTCCTCCGATGATGAGTTTGGGGAGATCGCCGGCGCGTTCGATACCTTTACAGCGGCCGCGCGAGACATTATGCGCCGGCTTGCCGGCCACAGTGAACAACTGGCCAGCGCCACTGAAGAAATGTCCTCCGGAGCAGGGCAGTCGGCGGAGACCGCTCGCGTGCAGTCTGACCAAGCCAATCAAGTTGCTACTGCCATGCAGGAGATGTCCGCCACGGTTCAGGAGATTTCCGGCCACTCTGAAAAAGCCGCCAGCGCATCTCAGACCGCGGCTCAAGCCGCCCGCCGAGGCGGACAGGTGGCGGACGAGACTCTCTCCACCATGCGCAGCATTGCCCAGTCGACCCAAGCGGTGGCTTCTCGCATCACCGAGTTGGGGAAGAGCTCAGAGCAGATCGGAAAGATCATCGCCGTCATCGACGACATCGCGGACCAGACCAATCTCCTCGCTCTAAACGCGGCCATTGAGGCGGCTCGCGCTGGGGAGCAAGGACGCGGCTTTGCTGTAGTCGCCGACGAAGTTCGAAAGCTGGCGGAGCGCACTACCAAGGCCACCAAGGAAATCGCCACCATGATCGAGTCGATCCAGGTAGAGACCAAGAACGCCGTTCAGGCCATGGAGAAAGGCACTCGCGAGGTCCAGGTAGGCGTCGACAAGACGACCGCCTCCGGAGCTGCCCTCGGGGAGATTATTAAAATGTCGGAACAGGTTGGCGACATGATCTCTCAGATCGCCACGGCTGCTGTTGAGCAGTCCAGCGCTTCGGAACAGATTAACGCCAGCGTGTCGCAGATCTCCAGTTCAACACACGAATCCTCGGCAACGGCAGAACAGATGGCAAAAGCCTGTCAGGATTTGTCCAGCCTGGCCTTTGATTTGCAAGTGATGGTGAGTAACTTCAAGCTGGGAGATGCCGACCGGGCGGGCCAAGGTGTGCCCAAGGCGGTACCCCCTATGGCTGCGACCCCGAGAGCATACGATCTAGACCCCAAGCTGGCGGCTGCGGTTGGTGCCGGTCGATAGGCGCCTTGGAGTTGAGAAGGCTCGTACAGATGGAGTTTGAAGCTGAAGTGCGGTTGGATAGGTGAAAAAACTTATGCGCTGGTTTAACAACTTGAAGGTGAGCAAGAAGCTTGGACTCGGATTCGGCATCATTCTGATCTTGCTGATCGGGCTGGGCACCTTTTCGCTTTATCAACTCGCGAAAATGGATCATTCGGCCATCGACCTGGCGACCAACTGGTTGCCCAGCCTGCGCGCGCTCGGCCAGATGCAGTACGACGTAATCGATCTTCGCAGAAAAGAAATGAGCTTCCTCTTGGCCGCGAACAAGAAAGACATCACGACTGAGGAAGGAAGGTCGGCAGCGGTCTACAACCGTCTCACCGGCCACATGAAGGAATACGAAAAGTTCATCGCATCGGATGAGGAACGCAAGCTCTATCAGGAATTCGGCGATTGTTTGGCGAAGCACGATAGCGTCCGCCTGCAGGTGAATGAGCTGATCAAATCCGGCAAGCACAAGCAGGGTGTTCAGCTCTCGCAAACCCAGGGACGGGACACATCGGAAGCGGTGATCAAGAAGCTCGAGGAAGATGTGGACGTGAACCATAAAGGTGCGGATGCAGCCACACAAGTTGCATTCGCCGCCTATACCTCGTCCCGGTATTGGATTATTGGAGCTGTCACTTCTGCCTTGGGACTGGGCCTGTTCCTAACCATTGTCATTACTCGTTCCATCTCCAATCCGGTTCGGCAAACGGTTCACGTTCTGGAGTCTCTGTCGGAGTGCGATCTCCGCGAAACTCTGGACATCAACACCAAGGATGAACTGGGCATCATGGCGGCAGCCCTGAACCGAACCATCGCAACCTTTCGCTCCATGATCGCGACCATCCGACAGAGTGCGGAACAAGTGGCCAGCGCCAGCGAAGAGATTTCTTCCGGTGCGGGGCAAACGGCTGACAGTGCCCAGCGCCAGGCCGATCAGACTCATCAAGCCGCAACCGCCATGCAGGAGATGACGGCCACGGTGCAGCAAATTTCCGATCACTCGCAGAAGGCCGCCGACACTTCCCGGGGAGCTGCCGAGGCCGCGCAGCGCGGCGGTCAGGTGGTTGAAGCAACGCTTTCTTCAATGCGCAACATCGCCGCCGCAACCACGAAAACCGCAGCCCTGGTCTCGGAACTGGGCAAGAGTTCCCAGCAGATTGGCAAGATTGTGGCCGTGATCGACGACATCGCCGATCAGACGAATCTCCTCGCCCTCAATGCTGCGATCGAAGCAGCTCGTGCCGGTGAGCAAGGGCGTGGATTTGCTGTAGTCGCCGATGAGGTCCGCAAGCTGGCGGAACGCACCACCAAGGCCACAAAAGAGATCGCGACGATGATCGAGTCCATTCAGGCCGAGACTAAGCACGCAGTTGAGGCGATGGAAGAAGGTAATCGCGAAGTGCAAGTTGGAGTCGACAAGACTTCCAGCTCAGGTGCAGCATTGCAGGAAATCATTCACATGTCGGAGCAGGTCGGCGACATGGTTGCTCAGATCGCCACCGCTGCGACTGAGCAGTCTGCCACCACCGAGCAAATCAACACCAACGTGACGGAGATTTCCAGCGCAACCCAGGAATCGTCGGCAGCGGCCGCGCAAACCGCAAAGGCCTGCACCGATTTATCCGGTCTGGCGTTCGATCTGCAAAAGGTCGTGAGCCAGTTCAAACTGGATTCGACCGTTCAGGCCTCACATGCACCCAGAGAAGGCGCGCGCCAGACCACAGCAAAAGCAAAAGCAAAATCGGCAACCGCAGGAAAAAAATAACCAAGGTAGGTAAAAGGAGCAAGCAAATGGCATCCTCAGCACAATTGGAACACACTGCATCCAAGAAGATCGCATCATCGGGCTCAGCAGTCGAACTTCTCCAGATCGTCACCTTCCAGGTTGACGCAGAAGTGTTCGCACTCGACATTCTCAAGGTGCATGAAATCATTCGCTTCCAACCACTGACCCGGGTCCCGAATTTGCCCAGCTATGTGGAAGGCGTTCTCAACCTGCGCGGAAAAGTGATCCCGGTTGTCGGCTTGCGGCAAAGGATTGGGTTGGAACGGAAAGAACCGACGGGTACCACCAAGATCATAGTCGCCAGCGTGAAGGATAACGTGCTGGGCTTCATGGTGGATTCCGTCTCCGAAGTGCTCCGTCTTAGCGCCGATACCGTGGAGCCGGCGCCTCGTCTTGGAGAAGGCGGTAAGAAATACGTTTCCGGAGTCGGCAAGGTTAACGACCAGCTCCTGTTGTTGCTCGATCTCGACAAACTCCTCAGCGAAGACGAAGAGAAAAAGGTCTTGGCAACAAAGTCTGAAGAGGGCGACAAAGCCGAGTAACCAGAGATCGAGCTACGAGAGTGGGCTCCCGGCTTCTCGATGGCGACAAGACGGTTGGCGTGTTGTTCTCGGGATCCATCGCGACTGTGGCCGAGAATGGGTTTACGAGCCGGCGTGCCCACGTGAATTCTCTCTGTATATTTCAGCAGGTCCTGGAGCAGGTATGCGGAAGTTGAGCCTAAAGTTAAAACTGGGAGTGGGATTCGGCGCTCTACTGCTGATCGTCACCCTTTTAGGAGCGATCGGTTACGAGGCGGCTGTCACCACTGAGGCTGAATCACACAACGTGCAGTTCAACTCCGGAAAGAAGGATCTGGCTCGGGAAATCCAACTGGCCATCGAGAAAGAAAAGGTCGGAGGCCGCGAGGCGCTTCTTATCGGCGACACAACCTACCTTCTAGCAGCCAGGGCTGAATTCAACGACAAGATGGATACCCTGAGGCCCCGGTTGACAACGGAGCGCGGCAAAGAGCTCTTCGGAGAGATCCAGCAAGCGCATACGACCTATGACGGACTCGCCGACCGGGCCATCGCGCTACGCCGGGCCGGCAAGACCAAAGAGGCATTGAATACGTTCTTCGGCGGCGATGGTCAAAAGGTACGCGCAGAGATCAAGAGCAGGACCACCGATCTGGTTGCGTGGTTTGAGAAGCTCACCGCCGACGCTGTAGCTCAGCAGGCTGCCTCTGACGCGCGCACCAAGACGATAACGGCAGTTCTAGCTGGCATAGGTCTGGTGGTAGGTGTAGTGATTGCCATCCTGATCGCGCGTTCGATCACCGAGGCCGTGTTCAGGATGGTCGCCATGATCCAGGAAATCGAGGGCAAGAATTTGGCCATCGCGGACATGACAATTACCTCGGAGGACGAGATTGGCAAGGCCGGTGAGGCATTGAACTCCATGAAGAATAGCCTGCGGTCGGTGATGCGATCGCTGGAAGCTGCCGCCGGGCAAGTAGCCAGCGCCAGCGAAGAGATCTCTTCCGGCTCGACTCAGTCCGCCGAGAGTGCCCGCAATCAATCGGACCAGACTCATCAGGCCGCCACGGCCATGCAGCAGATGTCGTCCACGGTGCAACAGATTTCCGAGAACTCTCAGAAGGCGGCCGAGACATCCCGCAAGGCAGCCCAAGCCGCCCGCCAAGGTGGTGAAGTAGTGCAAGCCACCCTGGCCTCCATGCGGAACATCGCCGATGCGACTTCGAAAACGGCGGCTCAAGTCGCCGAACTCGGTAAGAGTTCGGAGCAAATCGGCAAGATCATCGCGGTCATTGACGACATTGCTGACCAGACCAACCTCCTGGCTCTGAACGCGGCGATTGAAGCGGCTCGCGCCGGTGAGCAGGGCCGCGGGTTTGCCGTGGTGGCCGACGAAGTCCGCAAGCTGGCCGAGCGCACGACCAAAGCCACCAAGGAAATCGCGACCATGATCGAATCCATCCAGTCGGAGACTAAGCATGCGGTGCAGGGCATGGAACTGGGCAACCGCGAAGTCCAGGTGGGCGTGGAGAAGACGTCTGCTTCCGGCGCAGCTCTGCAGGAAATCATCAAGATGTCGGAGCATGTCGGCGAAATGATTTCTCAGATCGCCACGGCGGCGACGCAGCAGTCCGCCACTACCGAACAAATCAATGCCAATGTGGCGCAGATTTCCAGCGCGACCCAGGAGTCCTCGGCGGCTGCGGAACAAACCGCCAAGGCTTGCACGGATCTGTCCAGCCTGGCGTTCGATCTGCAGAACCTGGTGAATCAGTTCAGGTTGGATTCTTCCTCACATCCCGCAGGGCAGCCTCACGCCAATGTGGCACCCCAAGCGAGGCCCAAGGCAGCGGCTGCAACCGCGGGCGGGGCCCACTAACCGAAGGTAGACTCCAGGCCTCTAACAGATGCGTTGCGCGGACACCGACGATCGAGGCTTCATTCAACCCGTCATAAGGCGAAGATTTCCGACACATTAGAAAGTCATTCGTTCCGCGACTTTTTTCGTGCTACCGCTTCTGCTGCTCTAATCGACGATTAACGGTCCAAGCCGGCATACGCGCCGAGTTGCCACTTTACTCCAGATTTTATGCTGCGTTCCCATTACCGGAGGGATGCAGGGCCCGGATTGCTTGGCGATTGAATTGCATTAACGCACTTGGAGCCGTACGTGACCGGGTGCACCGAGCCCGCAGCGGCCGAAAGCACACGATTAATGCCGAGCAACTACAAGGGACTACTGAATCGCGCAGTGCGAGAGCTCTCACTGGTACGAGTCCGGTGGGCCTTGGCAAGTCGGGGGAGAAAATCGCTCTCATGGTTCGCCGTGGCTCTGACTTTGCTGTTCGGCACCGCCGCCTCTTCTTACTTTCAGACGCGGCGACTCCTTGCTTCCACAGGATGGGTTCTTCGCACGCATAACACTCTTTTTTCTCTGGAGAAATTGCTGTCGGAGTCAGAGCAGGCGGAGTTCTGCGAGCTCAGATACGCTGCTAATCACAGCCAGTTACAACTGGATTGCTTTCAACAGAGCAGTCTACGGATAGCCCAACAACTCGCCGTCCTGCGCGAATTGATGAACGACAACCCGACCGAACGCCAGGCTCTAGATCAGATCGCGAGCGCCGCCAGCAAAAGGGTCGACCTTCTTCAAAACTCCGTCCTGGCCCAGACCCAAGTGGGTGGTGTGTCGGACAACAACTCTCTGCCAGAGCAGCAAGCGCAGCTCCAGGAGCAGATACGCGAGCTAGTTCAAGTACTGGAAAAGGAACAGGAAGGCGTTCTCGTCGAACGGCTGAAGGCGAGGGATCGCGCCACGACCAGAGCTACTTTGGCTCTAGGCGCCGGTTTCTGCTTTTCAGCAGCCGTCCTATGCACCATATTTGTCAAACTGAAGCGTGAGATTGATGCACGGATCGACACCCAGTTTTACTTGCGGCTTGCCTATGCCGCGGCTGATGAATCGCATCGCCACCTCACTGGAGTCATGGAGAGCACGCCAGACTGTATCGCTGCCGTTGATCCCCATCTCCGCTGGATCACCTTCAACGGAAGCTACAGCCGCCGGTTCCAAGAAATGTATGGAAGCACCCCTAAGGCGGGAATGCTTATCGAGGATTGCCTGCGACAGCACCCTGCGGAGTGCAGGGAGCTGACTGCGCTGTGGCACCGCGCGCTGGCTGGCGACAAATTTTCCGTCACCGACGAAGTGAAGAATAGTGCGGTCGATCAGCGATTCTACGAAAATCGCTACTATCCGATCACCGATCGCCACGGCGTTCCGATCGCCGCCTGTCACACTGCTCGCGATATTAGCGAGCGAAAACATTTCGAAGACGTCCTGCTGCGCCAGTCGGAAGAACTCAGGCGGTCGAATGCCGAACTCGAGCAGTTCGCGTATGTGGCTTCCCATGATCTGCAGGAACCCTTGCGCATGGTTGCCAGCTATATGCAGCTCTTTGCCGAGCGCTATCAAGGCCAACTCGACGCCAAGGCTGACAAATACATTGGATACGCGGTCGACGGCGCCCGGCGCATGCAAGCTCTCATCAACGACTTGCTGGCCCTGTCACGAGTGAATTCGCGAGGAGCCGAGTTCAGCTCCACCGATTGCGAGAGTGTCATTGGACGCGTTCTCCACGATCTGGACGCCCGCATCCGCTCGTCGGACGCTTTGGTGGAATGCGAAGGCCTGCCTCATGTGATGGCCGACGAACAGCAGTTAGCCCAACTCTTTCAGAATCTGATCGGCAATGCGCTCAAGTTCCGCGCCGCCGAAACGCCGCACATTCGGCTGACAGCCGAGCAGCAGCAGGGGCTTTGGCTCTTTTCCATTCGGGACAACGGCATCGGGATCGCTCCAGAGCACGCCGACAAGATCTTCATCCTCTTTCAGCGTCTCCATTCGCGTCAGGAATATGAAGGAACAGGCATTGGACTGGCCATCTGCAAAAAGATTGTCGAGAGACATGGGGGACGCATCTGGGTCGAATCCGAGGCAGGTAAGGGATCTACATTCAAATTCACGCTCCCGGTAGCGCAGCCAGTGCGCGCGGAACGGCAGGACATGGAGGCAAGCCACGCATGACCACAGGCAGACCCATTGAGATTTTGCTCGTTGAGGACAATCCCGGGGATGTCGATCTTACCCGGGAGATGGTAGAGGCCAGCAAGGTCCGCAACGTGATTCGCAACGTAAGTGATGGCGTAGAAGCCATGGCCTATCTTCGTCGTGAACCTCCTTATACATCAGCAGCCCGTCCGGACCTGATCCTTCTCGATCTGAACATCCCTAAAAAGGATGGACGCACCGTCCTGTCCGAAATCAAGCAAGACGCGGACCTCAAGGATATTCCCGTAGTAGTGTTAACCACATCCGAGGCCGAGTCGGACATCCTCAGAAGCTACCAGCTCCACGCTAACTGCTACATCACTAAGCCGGTGGACCTCGGAAAGTTCACAACCATCATCCGATCCATAGAAGACTTCTGGCTTACGGTTGTGAAGCTGCCGAGACGAGGACGATGACACTCATGAAAGGCAAGCGGACCCGCGCTCTACTCGTCGAAGACAATCCCGGCGACGCCTTCCTCGTACAGGAACAATTGTCCTGTCATGGACAACGTTTCGACGTGGAGTCCGCTGAAAATCTGTCCGCAGCGATGAGGTCGGTGGCAATCCGGCAACCAGACGTCGTGCTTCTGGATCTGGATCTCCCGGACAGCCGCGGCACCGATACCGTTCGCAAGATGATCCACAAGGTCCCACATGTGCCCGTCCTGGTCTTGACCGGCCAGGATGACGAGGAGATGGGAGTTCGAGCGGTTCAGGAAGGTGCGCAGGACTACCTTATTAAGGGACGTCTCGACGGCGGCCATATGATTCGGGCCATCAAATATGCCATCGAGAGGCAAAGTCTGATGCTCGCGCTGCACCAGAGCCGCGAACAGCAATTGCAATTCAAAGATCAACTTCTTTCGCATGTTTCACATGAGCTCCGGTCGCCGCTGACCTGTATCCATCAGTTTGTCACCATCCTGCTCGACGGGCTGGCTGGGCCGCTGGCCGCGGAGCAGCGGGAATGCCTCGATACCGTTCTGAAGAGCGCGAATCAGCTCCGCAGCATGATCAACGATCTGCTTGAAACGGCAACCATTGAGGCCGGCAAACTTAAGCTTGAGTTCCGCTGCGTGGAAATGAACGACCTGATCAAACAGGCCGGGGAGATGTTGCAGGCCAGCGCTTCTACCAAAGGCATCACCCTCGACTGGGACCTCTCAACGGAGCCGCTCCTGGTTCACGCCGATCCACATCGCGTTTTGCAGGTGCTCATCAATCTGATTGAAAATGCGCTGAAGTTCACTCCGAGAGATGGTCTGGTCACAATCCAAGCGGAAATTCGTGATCATGACCCCAAATTTGCTCTCGTCACCGTTCAGGACACGGGTTGCGGAATCACAGAGCAGGCAAAGCCTTTGGTGTTCGAGCGGCTGTTCCAGGAAGAGAACGCCACCGATAAGGCGCGAAAAGGACTGGGACTTGGGCTTTCGATCTGCAAGGATCTGGTCACCCGACAAGGCGGCAGAATCTGGGTTGAGAGTGAGGTTGGCCGGGGCAGCACATTCTCTTTCACGTTGCCGGCTTTTTCTTTGTCCAAACTGCTGTTTCCCATCGTTACTGACAACGGCGCAATTCGCCAGGGTATCTCGCTGGTCACCGTCAAGCTTGCTCCCGTGCCAATCACCTCTGCGCTTGAAGTCTGGGCGCAAACCCGGCGGCAGTTTCTGGATCTGCTGCAGCAATGCATCCTTCCCGACAAAGATGTACTCCTTCCCGCGATGGGACGTCCCGAGATGGGGGAATTTTTCTTCGTCGTCGCCGGAACCGACGCGGTCGGGGCGGAAGTCTTACTCAAACGCATACGGGAGCAGGCCGCGCGAACCGTGGCCGTATCCGCAAACAGCGTGCTAAACGTGTCCAGCCAGTCGGTCGTCCCGGCGCCCGGCCAGCAACCACTGGAAGAACAAGTCAATGCAATTGCCGCCCAGATCCTCTGGGCAACTGCAACCGCTACTAATAACTAAAAGGAGAAATTTCAATGACACCGAAGATTTTGATCATCGATGACGATAATGACATGAGACGTGCTCTGCACATCAGGCTGCGCGCGCATGGCTACGAGACGGTTTTTGCAGGCGATGGCCTCGCGGCGATGAAGGCTGCAATCAAGGAGTCTCCCGATTTGATTCTTCTTGACTTGGGCCTGCCCGCTGGCGATGGCTTTGTCGTGATGGAGCGGTTGCAGAAAAACACTAAGCTTTCCTGCGTACCGGTGATCGTTCTCACCGCTCGCGAATGTCGCGGCAATAAGGAGAAGGCTCTGGCGGCCGGCTGCTTCGCATTTTTTCAGAAACCTGCCGACAACGGCGAGTTGATGAGCGCCATAGAAAAGGCTCTCAAGGAGTCCGGCGCCCTGCTGCCCCAGCGCTGAATTATGCTGCGGTGCTGGAAGGGCTCCTTTGTGCCGAGTTTCTGGTGGCGTCAACGGAGCTTTTCTAACTTTATCCTAACCAACCCACTCGGACGTTCTTAATCGAGTGGTTACCGGAGTGTGTGGGAGGCACAGCCAGTTTCGTTAACGGAGCTTGGTCTGTCTGCCGATAAGTAGATCGGCAGGTTTATACCAGCTTTGTGTAATCCGCCGAGCGGCCAGAAGGACCAGAAGTCATGAGCGAGAGAATACTAATCATCGATGACGATGCGATGCTGGCCGAAGCATTGAGCGAATTTCTTTCCGGGCAGGGGTACGAAATCCATTGCGCCGGGGAGCGGGAAGAAGCAGAGACCCTCCTCGCTCATCATTCCTATGCTCTGGTGATCACTGATTTGGCTCTCTCTCCTCTGGGACTGTCCGGAATTGACGTCCTCGATAGCATCGCCGACCGAGCGACCCGTCCCAAGGTAATCGTGTACAGCGGTCATGTCGACCCGGACCTTACCTCGCGACTGCAGCCCCACGGCGTCGACGCCTTCCTGCAAAAGCCCCAGCCATTGGTCGAAGTCGCAAGAGTTGCAGCCTGTCTGCTGGGGCATCTGGCATGAGAGGTGGATTACTCGAAGAAATCCTGAGCCCGGGCGGCTTGTCCGTGCTGGTTCAGCCCATTGTTCGCGTCAGTCCCCGCAAACGCAGTCTGCATGGGGTCGAGTGCCTCAGCCGCGGTCCCAAGGGTACGCTTTTTGAGCGCCCGGATGTGCTGTTTGACTACGTCCGCCGCAAGAAGGCCGAGCTCGTGGTCGACCGCAAAGTGATTACGCTGGCTCTCCACGCCTGCTCCCGGATTCCCGACCCGGTCCGCGTTTCCATCAACGTGCATGCTTCCAGTCTCGGTCGCGATCGAGAATTCTCCGGCTATCTGCAGGAGGTTGCGGCCGCCGCGGGCATCCGGATTTCTCGCATTACGATTGAGATCGTGGAGCACGCTCCGATGTGGAATAAGCCTCAGTTCCTGCAGACCGTCGCTGAACTTCAGAGGCTGGGCGTGATGATGGCTCTGGATGATGTGGGAGCGGGACAATCGAACTACCACATGATTCTGGATGCGGCACCAAACTGTTTCAAGGTGGATGCGTTCATCGTGAAGGGCATTCATTCTGATCCTCGCCGTCGCGCCATCCTGGCGTCCGTGGTGAAACTGGCCAGCGAACTGGGAGGCTCCGTGATTGCTGAAGGGGTGGAGAACGAACAGGATCTCGCCGCCCTCAGCGACCTGGGTGTCGCATTTATGCAAGGCTACTTGTTTTCTCGCCCTGTAACGATTGACCAATTATTGAACTCTTCCTGGAATCCACCTGTGGCTTTGGCCGCGGGCGCCGGAGAGTGAGGTTCGGACTCCCGATCATGCCAACCACGGAACAGAATAAATGTCTGAGAATCAGAAAAATGATTGCCCGACTTTCCTCCCTTACCCCTTGGCTTCTTCGTGAAACGCGGTACTGGCCGAAATCGGAGGCTTGGGAATAAATGTTGCCTTCCCCAAATCCCGACTCGTGGTTACCGAGAAGCTCAAAGTTGCTGCTGGTCTTCGCGATGGTTGGACTGGCGGCCTGGGGCGGCATGACCCTGACCCGGACGTCGGGACAGATTTACACTATCTGGGTCGCCAACGGATTAGTGCTAGCTGTGTTATTGAAGGCGCATCGACGCCACTGGCCTGCCTACCTGGCGTGCGGGCTGCTGGCTACCATCAGCGCGAACTTGCTGATGGGCAACCGACTCATTATTGCGACCGGGCTGCCTTTATGCGACACCATTGAGATTCTTGTCGCAGCGTCAGTGTTGTGCAAATTCTGTCCTCGCCCCTTCGACCTGCAACAACGCAGAACTCTCCTTACTTTCTTACTATTTGGAGTCACCGTAGCTCCACTGGTGTCCGCGCCCTTCGCCGTGTTGTGCATTTCGTCATTCGCCCCTGGGCCCCGCTGGCTTCATATCCTCTGGGCCTGGTTTGTCGCCGACGCCCTGGGAATTGCGACCATCACCCCGTGTGTTTGGGCCTTGCAGCACAACAATCTAGCGGAGAAATTCAGCGGCCGAAAACTCGCCTCCGTGGGTTCCCTGAGCCTTCTCGCATTGACCACGATCCTTACATTTTGGCTGGGGTCGTATGCCCTGTTGTTTTTCGCTTTCCCGCTTCTCTTGCTGGTCGTTCTTCAACTGGGGTTTTCCGGCGCTGCGGTCGGAGTGTGCGTGTTTGCCGGCATCGCCGTCGGCTTTACGGTCGAGAACCGCGGGCCGCTGATGTTCCTCACGGATGCCGTTCCCTACCGGATTACGCTTCTGCAGGTATACATAGCGGCCGCGCTTGCTACCACTCTCCCGTTTGCGGCTCTGCTCGAAGAACGAAAGAACCTCACGCGAGCCCTGCGCAGCAGCGAAGCCCTTTACCGTTCGCTGTTTGAGCGAATCGGTGAGGCCATCACTCTCTATCCTCTGTCCCCTGAAGGTATCCCGGGCAATTTCGAGAAAGTCAACGATATGGCCTGTTGCTACTTCGGATATCCTCGCGAGGAGTTGCTTCGACTGAGTCCTCTTGATCTGCAAGCGCCGGATAACGAAACCAGCTCGAAGGAGATATTCGCCACTTTGAAATCTAAAGGTTCGAATCGGCTTGAAAGAATTCTTTTGGCCAAGGGCAAGCGCCCCGTCCCGATGGAAATCACCGTTCACCTCATCGAGATTAATGGGCAGACCTACGGCTTATCGATTCTGCGGGATATTAGCCAGCGCAAACGCATGGCAGCGGAACGGGAGCAGTTGATTAACGACTTACGCCAAGCGCTCCAGGAAGTAAAGAGGCTGGAGGGCATCCTCCCCACCTGTGCCTATTGCAAACGAATCCGCGATGACCGAGGACAGTGGCAACAGTTCGAACTCTACATTCGCGATCGCTCGGATGCGGAGTTCAGCCATGGAATCTGCCCGGAATGCAGAGAGATACATTTCGGCAATATACTCAACCGCGTGCCTTAGGATTCCCTATCTTTGGCGCAGTCGATGAATGCCAGGGCGGTCCTGGCCGTCCGGCTCGAGAGAGCGAGAAGCCCCATGCAATCACTCTGATCTTGCAAATTCTTCAGCCTCGCCCGTCATCACGCTACCTTGAGCCCGTGACGTTTGTGAGAGAGGGTTCCGCTTCAACTGAAGCCATGGACCTGAAGTTGCAGCATGCGCACTGGGGAAACTCGGGTTTCTAACGGTGCTTTAACTTGCCTTCCGATCTCGCTATCACTCATAAAGTGCTGCGTTGGCTCCGACGAATGCCCTCCAACCCGGGGGGCGAGCGGAGTGCTCGTCAACGTCTGCTGGCGCGTTTGCACATGGCTTCTGCTTTGGCCGCTCTCATCGCTATCGGTGTCGGCCTCGCAGTCTTCTTCGGAGGATGGGTTGGCCACGTCTCGTTCTTGAGAACCATTCTGCGGGGCACCCCACCAATGAAGGTAAACACCGCACTGGGACTGGTGTCTCTTGGAGCGGCAGTTTGGCTGGAGGGGTATGGTGAGCTAAGGCGGGAAGCGCGGAGGCTTGCCTTAATTCCGGCTGGGATAACGACCACCATCGGGGCTCTGACCGCTCTGGAATACGTCACTCGCCGAGACTTGTATATCGACGAACTCCTGGTTCGCGACTACACCATCACAGTTTCTTCAAACCCACCGGGAAGGATGGCTATCGCGACCGCAATCAGCTTCATTTTGCTGGGATGTGCTCTCCTGCTTATCAAGCGCCTTCGCGGGGTCGTTGTAAGCCAGTCCCTTGCAATTGCCGTTGGTGGTCTCTGCCTTGTAAACCTGACTGGATACCTCTATGGGATTCAGAATTTTAGTGGACCGGCTTTCTATACCGCCATTGCCACCAGTCTTACTCTCTTCATTCTGTGTCTGGGCCTGCTCTGCGCCACCGCAACCGCGGGATTGATGGCTACCGTGACCAGTGAACAACTGGGAGGAGTATTGGCGCGGCGCCTGCTCCCGGCGGCACTGCTGGCTCCGGTCTCCTTGGGATGGCTGACCTGGCACGGTGAGCTGCGAGGGTATTACGACCACGCTTTCGGAATAGCCATGGCCACGTCTGCCAGCGTGGCCATCTTCATGTTTCTTATCTGGACCCATAGCGAACTGCTCAACCGGCTGGACCAGGAACGCCAGCGGTCGTACCAGAGAGCGATCGACAGTGAGGCGAATTTCCGGCAACTCGCCGATTCCATGCCTCAGATTGTCTATACCGCCCGGGCTGACGGCTGGCTCGACTACTGCAACCAGCGCTGGATCGACTATACGGGATTAACCGTTACCCAAAGCCAGGGATGGGGCAGCCTTGCTGTCATCCATCCCGATGACGTGAAAAGCGTCGTGGAGGTGTGGGATCGCACCGTGGCCACAGGCATCTCCTACGAGATCGAGTTTCGCTTGAAACGCGCCCTGGATGGCGCCTATCGCTGGCATCTCGGCCGTGGCGAACCCATGCGGGATAACAATGGAAGAATCACTAAATGGTTTGGCACGAGCACTGATATCGATGATTACAAGCACACCCAACAAGCGCTTGAGGAGTCGCGGCAACAGCTTGAAGTGCGAGTGCAGGAACGCACCGTGGAACTGGAGCGGTCGAACGAACTTCTCAATGCGATTCTGAACAGCATGGGAGATGGCGTCATATGCATCAACGATAAATACGAGCATGTCCTGTTTAACCGGGCTGCGCACAAATTGTTGGGCAGCAGTCCGGAGCAGGCCACGCCGGAACGAAGGGCTGCGGCTTTTGGCATTTACCACCCCGACAAGAAAACCCTGTTTAACCGCGAAGAGCTTCCCTTGGGACGGGCTCTGCGCGGAGAGAGTTGCGACAATGTCGAGATATTCGGACGCCTCCCTGAACAAGCAGAAGAAAGGTGGCTTTCGTGCAACTCACGCCCCATGAAGGACAGCTCTGACAAGGTGTACGGCGCTGTTCTTGTCATGCACGACATTACCGAGAGAAGACGGTTGGAGGAGTCCAGAACCCGACTACTCGCCATCCTCGAAGAGACGTCGGACTTCGTGGGCACTGCTCGGCCGGAGGGAACAATCCTTTACGCCAACCGTGCACTCCGGAGCTTGCGCGGCTTAGCCGAAGGAGAATCGATCGAGGGACTGCGGGTTGGAGGCGCTTACGCGCCAAGTGTAGCTAAGCAAATGATTGCCGATGCGATGCAGACTGCGATTCAGTTCGGAGCATGGAGAGGCGAGAACGTGTTTCGATACCACACTGGCGAAGAGATTCCGGTATCCCAACTCATTATGAGTCACCGCAACAGCGACGGTGAGGTGGAGTTCATGTCCACCATTGCCCGGGACATCAGCGAAATCAAAGATAAAGAGGCCCAGCTGAAGCAGGTGCAACAACAACTCGAGGCGGCACTGGAAAAGGAACGCGGGCTGTCACGTCAGGATCCGCTGACCGGTCTGGCCAACCGTCGTGCCTTCCTGGAGGCGTCCGAAATCGAAAAGGAACGATCCCGACGGTACCATCACTGTTTCAATATTGCGTATATCGACCTGGATAGCTTCAAAGCGATCAACGACCAACTTGGACATGCCATCGGAGATGAGGTTCTCATTCAGGTGGCAGCCACTCTGCGTTCGAACCTCCGTTTAACCGATATCGTCGCCAGGCTGGGCGGAGACGAATTCGCCGTACTCCTCACGGAAACCGACCCGACCTCGGCGGAGAAGGTGCTGCGCAAACTCCATGAACTCCTGCGCGCCACGATGAAAGCCCATGGTTGGAACGTAGACTTCAGTATTGGTCTGGCCAGCTATCGTTGTCCTCCGGAGTCGATCGACACCATCATCCGCACTGCCGACGGCCTCATGTATTCCGTCAAAGCCAAGGGCAAAGGTAACGTGGCCGTAGCTCTGCTTTCGTAAGATACAGCACCGAAAATCAGCTCGCCGGCTGGCGGTACTTCGTTTCAGAGGCATTGGTTTCAAGACGGTTAGAAAATCTAATTCCTGTACTAATCTCCTCGAGCACTCATCGGCATTTCGATGTTGTTTCGGTCAGATCGTGAAAAACCAGCTGCGACAGCCAAAATGCGTGGACTGGGATCGGGTTCCTCTCGAGCAACATTACCTCGGTGCGTGAGAATTATAGAACCCTAAAGTTCCGTCCAGTACGTTCCGATATGTCCATGCATGAAAAATCTCTTATCACTCTTTTTCATTGTGGCCTGCGGCTCCGTCGCCTTCGCTCAATCCGGTGACGCTCAGTTGATTACCGAGCCCTTTCCGCATCCCTATCTTTCCTTTGGCCCGTCGCTTATGCCAGCAGGCTATGCACCGCTGGCTTACCGCGTCGAAGCTGGGATCGATGTAGAAAGCACGCATTTCATGGCGCACGCCTTGGGAGCCTATGACGACGGTCGCAAGGACAACGACAACGACCAACCGAACCCCAACGGACATGACCGCTATCTCGAGGGCGCAGCTTATTTCCGCGGCAGCGGACACTGGTTCGTGGGTGCGGGTTGGCGTTGGGACCAGCTTTCCACCACGAATTACACGAAGGCTGCGAGCCGGCCCGAGTTCGGCGGAGGATACGATTGGATCATGCCGGGCAATTTCTCCATGCGTATCGACGCCGAGTGGCTCACTGCCGGCAACGATTGGCAGAATGGCAGCCACGGTCCTAACGTTACCGTAACCTTTCCGGCGCCCAGCGAGAAGCGCCACATTTTCTGGCGTGAGTCAGTCGGAATCTACGGCTATCATGAGACGGTCACGGATCTCACCAATCAGGCACTGACGCAGCAGCAACGCTCTGATAAGTCGATCGATGCGACAGTGGAAGGCGGATTGATCGTCCGCTTCTAACAAGCTATTGGTTTTCGCAACGAGACGAAGCTGATGGTCAATGCTCAGGCGAGGGTCAGCAACAGCATTGGCTTCGTTTCCAACCTTCAACGCGGCGTTGAGCCGCCGGCCGCCGCTGCTTTTTTGCCCTTCGGAGCAACCTCTTGGCCCGCCTTTTGATCCGCAAAGAAACCGCGGGCCTTTTCCAGTGCAGCGTCAGTGTCAAGTTCCTGAAGCGAAATTTCCAGATCCGGTGAAGCGGGGAACAATGCTTTCTCCCGCGCCCTCTTGCAGGCTCCGCCTCCAGTAATGTGAAGAAGAATGGTCGCTTCAGACGCGATCTGGCCGGAGTTCGCAGCTCTCATCAGCGCCGCGAGAGCAACTCCCGCGGCCGGATCGATATCGATGCCCTCGCATCTCTCAAACAGCTTCATCGCCTGCAAAACTTCTTCGTTGTGCACGGCAAACATGTCGCCTTGGCTTTCGCTGAGAACGTCGAACATTCCGCCGGTTACAGAATAGGGTGGCCGTCGGTTCGAAAGAACCGTGGCCACAATTTTCTCTGTCAGAGTTCTGGCAGCAGCAGGATCGATTTCGACAAAGTCCCGCCGGCCTTTTCTCCACGAGTCATAAATGGGCGTAAAGGGTACGTTTTGACTCAGCATGAGGTGTGGAAGTGTAACGCCGAACCTGGAGTCGGTCACCAGCCTCTTTGCCGCCTCGTGGGCCGCGATCGCTCCTGCACCGCTGCCAATGGCTTGAAAGTAGTAATCCGGAAGCCTGCCAATGGTTTCCGTGGCCTTGAGCATCGCCGTGGCCATGCCATCACGACGCCCAACGTTTTTCACTCCTCCTTCGCCAACGAAACCATTCTGTTGCGAAATCCGCTCTGCGAATGAAATGGCGTCAGAGTAACCTGCTTGTCCGGTGAGGCAGATAATCTTAACCGAGGAATTCAGGCGAGTGGCGAACCGCATTTTCTCCATGCCGGACGCAGGAACCACAATCAGGCATGGAATGTTGTTTTCAGAGCACGCCCTGGCGAACGCGGCGGCCGTATTTCCAGCCGAGGCAACCACCAGGGCACGAAAGCTTTTGGACGGAATACGCGACAAGACGCCGTAGACCTCAAGCTCCTTGAAGCTGGCGGTCTCAAGCTCGGCCCCTCGTTCCGGCCAATAGCCGCTGAAAGCAATCCAAAGATTCGGGAGTCGAAGCATCGAACTCAATTGCCGACTTCGATAGGTTACCGACTTGGCGGCATGCATCAACCGGTTTGCCCCTGGCAGCCAGCATCCATACCGGTAGAGTCCCGAAGCGTTGTGGTCAACCTCGAGGGTTCGTGAGGAATATCGAGTAGTCAGCAAAGCAGGAGGGTGCGACCGCGGACACGCCAGGGCGAATCCGTCGTCGTCAAACAGAAATCCGCACGCCGGACAAGCTAACTTATAGTGCGCTAGGCTCAGGCCTGCCAAAGCACCAAGTTTCGCCGGCGCAGAAGAACGAGCGGTACCCATGGTGAAACTGGTTTCCCTCCATTAGGGCTTCCAATCGTTACGGTGCAAGTCCAATCTCTCTACTAAGCAATTTCTAATGTGCGCATCACTCGCGGAACCGGATTTACACGTTCTGGTCGTCAACGCGCATTTCTTACGGCAACTGCAAATGCAGGAAAACCTAAGGAAAGCAATTCTGCTTCCGTCGCGGCAGTTGGTTTCACGATTTTCGGTGGCCGGAGAGCACCGCCGATATTTGAAGCAGGGCGAACGGTTGCTCAATTGCATCGGTTTTCCGAGAGCAAACCCACATGTTGGTTCAACAAGAGCAGACACTGTACAAACCCGCGAGCGAGACCAAGAAAGCCGGGCATGAGCTCGGGACACTCGACCCATTGGACTGGGAAAGTTTTCGAACCCAGGCGCACCGGATGCTCGACGACATGCTTGATTACGCCCGGGACATCCGGCAGCGGCCGGTGTGGCAGCCCATCCCGGACGAAGTGCGAGCGCGATTCCGCAGCGCGATTCCGGTCAGCCCCTCGGCTCTCGGCGACATCCATGAAGAGTTCATGCAATCGATCCTGCCCTTCGCCGCCGGAAATGTTCATCCCGGATTTATGGGCTGGGTTCACGGCGGCGGCACGCCCGTCGGCATGCTGGCGGAGATGCTTGCGGCGGGGCTGAATGCCAACGTCGGGGGACGAGATCAAATTCCGATCGAAGTGGAGCGTCAGGTTGCGCGATGGATGCAACAGATCTTCGGCTTTCCGGAGAGTGCGGCCGGGTTATTTGTAACCGGAACATCCATGGCAAATTTCATCGCCGTGGTCATTGCTCGCGACGCCGAACTTGGATGCAGCGTTCGCAGCAAAGGTATCAACACAAAACCAAAGCGGCTGACAGCATACGCCTCAAGGGCAGTACACGGCTGCGTCGGCAAGGCCATGGACCTGTGCGGCCTCGGCAGCGATGCCCTCCGGCTGGTTCCGACCGACAGCCGTGGCCGCATGGACCTGGCGGCATTGGAGAACACAATCAAGAAGGATCAGAGATCAGGCTTCAACCCCTTTCTGGTCGTGGGAACCGCGGGATCGGTCGACACCGGCGCCATCGACGACCTCGCGGGCATCGCTGAGCTTGCGCAGCGCAGAAAGCTCTGGTTTCACGTTGACGGCGCGTACGGCGCATTGGCGATGCTGGCGCCCGACCTTGCACCAAGGCTTCGAGGCATTGAACGGGCTGATTCACTGGCGTTCGATTTCCACAAGTGGGGACAGGTTCCCTACGACGCCGGTTTCATATTGGTTCGCGACGGCGCTCAGCAGCTGAACGCGTTCGCGGCGACATCTTCTTACTTACGACGCGAAACCCGCGGACTTGCCGCCGGATCTCCCTGGCCTTGTGATTACGGTCCGGACCTTTCGCGAGGGTTCCGTGCCCTGAAGACCTGGTTCACGCTCAAAGCTTACGGCACCGAGGCCCTGGGCTCCGCCATTTCCCGAACGTGCGAACTGGCTCGCCATCTGGAAAATCGAATTGTGAATACGCCGGAGTTGGAACTCCTCGCGCCGGTCGAGCTAAACATCGTCTGTTTTCGTTACCGGACGGATGACTCCGATCAAATCAACGCAAAGATTGTGGTCGAACTGCAGGAGTCGGGAAGCGTCGCGCCCTCTACTACGGTCATCAATGGCCAGCTGGCGATCCGCGCGGCCATCGTGAATCATCGCACGGGTCAAGCCGAGATCGACACGCTGTTAGACCAAACGCTGGTTCTGGGCCGTCGCATGTGTCTTAAAACCGACCAAGAACGCCGCACCGCTCCGAACGCTGCCGACTCGGCCAAGAATCCGGAAAGGATCGCGTGGAACGCGAAGTTGCAGCAGGTCGAAAGGCAACTGGAATCCAATCCGGGTTCGGTTGATCTGCGCTTTCGGCGTGCTTCGTGTTTGTACGAACTCGGCCGCCTGGTGGACGCCCGAAGTGACTACATCAAGGTGCTGGAACGCGAACCCAGCCATCTGGCGGCACTGACCAATTTGGGCTGCGTGCTGGTCGACACTGGGCATCGCAGCGCGGCACGCATTGCATTCAAGGAAGCGGTCATGCGGCATCCCAACGACGCCATGAGCCGCGCGAATTTCGGCTATTTTCTTATGGGAGAGAGCGAGCTGCGCGAGGTTCATGAGAAACCAGAGGAAGCGCAGCAACTCAAGCGCGAAGCCCGCGAACATTTCGAACGAGCGCTGCAACTGAAAGCGGACTGCGAGAAGGCGCACGAAGGGCTGTCTTACATACTGGGAGACCTGGGCGATCCAGAAAAGGCGGCGTGGCATCGGCGCGAAGCATTCCGGAATCGGTGCGTGATGCCGTTGCCGTATCGTGGAGAAAACGCTCCCGTAGGGGTGCTGCAGCTTGTTTCCGCCACCGGAGGCAACGTGCGACTGCAGCGCTTCCTGGACGATCGTATCTTCCAGACTTTTGTCGTGCTCCCGGAATTCTACGATCGACATACGCCGCTGCCGGCCCACAAGTTGGTGGTCAATGCCATCGGCGATGCCGAACTCTCGCCTGGGGCGCTGGCGGCAGCGCAGTCCATGCTCGCTCTGACCACGGCGCCGGTCGTGAATCCGCCAACCGCCGTGCTCGCCACCACCCGGAGCAACAACGCCGAGCGTCTTTCTGGTCTGCAGGGAGTGATCACGCCCATCACTGCAACCCTGCCGCGAGAGCGGCTGTGCGGGCCGGATGTCGCGAACACATTGGCCGGTTACGGCCTGGAGTTTCCTTTACTTCTACGAGCGCCGGGGTTTCACACAGGGCAGCACTTCGTACGCGTAGAAACTTCCGACGGCCTTCCCACAGCGCTGGCAGAGATGCCTGGCCAAGAAGTAATCGTGATGCAGTATCTTGACGCGCGGGGAGCCGACGGAAAATCGCGGAAGTATCGGATGATGATGATCGACGGAGACATCTATCCGCTACACTTGGCGATTTCGAGCAAATGGAAGATCCATTACTTCACCGCGGAAATGGCGGACAATCCCCAGAATCGTGCGGAAGACGCGGCGTTCCTGGAAAACATGCCCGGCGTGCTCGGGCCCGTCGCAATGAATGCGCTTCGGCAGATTCAGTCGGCGCTTGGTCTGGATTATGCCGGAATCGATTTTGGTCTCAACGCTAAGGGGGAAGTTCTGGTGTTCGAGGCCAACGCCACCATGGTGGTGAATCCGCCGGAGCCGGATGAACGCTGGAAATACCGCCTGCCGGCGTATGAAAAGATCCACTCAGCTGTTCAGAAAATGCTGGTAGATCGGGCTGGCGCGAAGGTTAACAGCGCGAGTGCTTGAGGGCGCCGGAGAATTCACGGCTCCGTGGCTGGATCGCGTGTCGAGCGGCAGCCCACTGAAAACCACAGATAGGCAGCACTCTCCGCTCTCGCGATGTTAGCGATTCCAACTTCCTTGAAGAATTCTTCCCTTCTCTCGCCCCCAGCGATGCCAACCGCTCTCGAATCGACTCGGACCAACAGTTGAGTTAACGTTCAGTGTCCTCAGCCAAGAAACATTGTTGGCGTGCTCGCAGGCTGCTCAGTTAGAACAGCCTCATCTCTGCGTCAGCAGAGGTGAAAACACGCGGTTCTTCGGGACAAAATGACCCGTATTAGCCTGAGATGAGGCGAGAAACGTGCAGCGACAACGCGGGTGATCGAAATGAATGCGAGACCGCTGTCAGCACACACAAGCGATGAGGGTTGGATGCGCCGCCTTTGGGACTCGGTGTGGCCCATTGGCGTCGGAAAGCTTGAAAACCAAGCTGTTTTCGCCGAAGGCTACCGGACGAAACCGGGCCCGATTTTGGAGCTGGGCCGGGTCAACGGAGAGCTGGTGCTCATGGGCAGGAATCAGACCATGAAAATGCTGCTCCAGGATTCTTGCCGCCGGCCATGAGCAGAGGACTAACTCTTACGGCGAGGCAAACGCCGTCTCGGTCAATCCAAAGGCTGCTCGGGAATGCTCTTCAGCACCACCGAGCCGGGCAACTGGCCGAAGCGGAGCGGATCTACCGGCAGATTCTGGCGATCGACGCTGAGCACGCCGACAGTCTGCATCTGCTCGGAATGATCGCTTATCACGCCGGACGTCACCAGGACGCGGTCGAGATGATCCGCCGGGCGATTGTGGTTCACGACCAAGGAGCTTCCTATCATTCCAACCTGGGCATCGTCCTCCAGGCTCAGGGAAAGCTGGACGAAGCGGCAACATGCTATGCGCGTGCACTGGCTCTGCGGCCAGGCTCGGCTGAGATCCACACTAACCTTGGCAACATTCTCCAGGCGCAAGGCAAGCTGGACGAAGCCATCACCTGTCATGAGCGGGCGCTCACTCTCAATCCCGCGCTAACGGAAGCACGCTACAACTTGGGATTGGCCCAACTACTCCAAGGGAGTTTCACCCCCGGCTGGCGCAATTTTGAAGGACGCTGGTTTTCTAAAGATTTCGCCACGCCGATGCGAGCCTATCCGCAACCTCTGTGGACGGGCGAAAAGCTGGCGTCGGGGCGTCTTTTGATTTGGGGCGAACAGGGGATCGGCGACGAAATCATGTTCGCGGGACTCGTTCCGGACGTGATCCGCAGCGGCAACCGATGTCTATTGGACTGCGACCCACGGCTCAAGCCACTCTTCTCCCGTTCTTTTCCCGACATCGAAGTAAGCTCCGTTTTGAGTTCCAAGATTGATTCAGAGAATCATCCGGAGCTGGATATCGCTGCGCATTTGCCCAGCGGGAGCCTGCCAACGCTGTTCCGCGCGAATCAAGCTGATTTTGCCGCCACAACATCGCCCTACCTCATTGCCGATCCAGTGGAACGAGAGCGCTTTCGCGCCCGCTATGCGGATGGGAGACAGCTGGTCGGGCTGGCCTGGTATACGAGGAACCGGAACAAGGGACCAGACCGATCCATCGATCTGTCATTGCTCGCATCGCTGTTCGCACGACCCGACATACGATGGGTCAGCCTGCAGTACGGGGATCACGATGAGTTGGAAGGGCAGGCTGCCGCGGCAGGCGCACCCGTTCTCATTGACCGTGCTGTCGATCAATTCTCGGACATCGATGCCTTCGCGGCGCAAGTTGCGGCGTTGGACATGGTAGTAACAATCGATAATTCCACGGCGCATTTGGCGGGCGCTCTGGGGGTTCCAACTATCGTCCTGCTGCCGTTTGTATCCGACTGGCGTTGGCTTCAGAATCGCGAGGACAGCCCTTGGTATCCCACCCTGCGTCTCTTCCGGCAGCCGAAGCGCGGCGATTGGGAATCGGTGGTACGAAAGGTACAGAGCGCCTTGTGAGCGGCCGCCGCGACAGGCTGTCCGCGCTCGAACCCGATGCTGGCAGCCTCGCCCTTCGCGACTGATCCATGAGGCTGTTCTAATCGATCCTTTTGACGACAAGGGTTTCGAGCAGCTTGCCGTTGGGGCGTTTGACGAGCATCTTGTTGCCCTGAAACTGGACCGGGATTGAGGTGCGCGGGCCGAACTCGCCGGGAATGTAGCCATCAGATGCTTCCGGGCTGTACTGGCCGACATATTGGGTGCCGCGCACCCTGACGACGATGGCCTTGCGAGTCGAGTGCGCGGCGGATTCACGCAGGATTTCTTTTTCGGCTTGGGCCCAGTTTTCCGTGTCGTGTCCGGGAATCCTGCCATTGCGGATGTAAATCTCTTCAGCGCGCTTACGGATGGCCTCATGCTGGTCGGCAGAAGGGCGCGGCTGGGGGTTGGGACTTCTTGCAGCGGTATTCACGAGCTCACGTCTCCTCATTACAAAGATCACTATCGGCAGTTACGTTCGATTGCAATAGTTGCGTAGAAATTAAGACTCGTGCGCTTCACCTTAAAGATCTGGGGGAGACCTGCCGATGATATTGGAGCTTGGGGCTCTCAGACTGTTTGCAGGGGTTCGGAACCGTTCTCTTGAATAGTTAGCGAGCATTAACCTGTCGCAAACTCTTTCTCAGGTCTGATGGGAGAGACCGTATTCCTATCATGCTTTTGAAAACAACGACGACAACGAAAACAGCGAGAATCGAATTGTGATTTCCTTAAAAAAATATCTGGACATGAATCCAGACAAGGTGGCTGCACCCAAGTCCGACCTGGATGAGTTGGCTGCGATTCTCCTCGAGTCCTACCGCTCCGCGCTGCTGGCGATGGGAAAGAGTGGGGCTCGGGCCTGCCCTGCGGTCGGTTCTGACCTGCAGGAGAGCCTGGCCGACCTGGAACGCAGTCTTTCGGCCCACTTGACAAGCTCGCTCGTGAAGGAAACCGAAGCCCAGGTCGAAGAGCAACTCGTGCAATGGGGTGGACGCAGCGCAGAGTATTTTAAAGCGAAAGCCAATGAGGTCAAAGAGATTCTCATCGTGCTGGCCCGTACGGCGGAGTCCATGGGCCAACGGGATCAACGTTATGCAGCGCATTTCAGCCAGTTCACGGCGCAGCTACAGACCATCGCCGATCTGGAAGATCTCGCGCACGTGCGCAAGTCCCTGGTGCGGCACGCGAACGAGTTGAAGACTTATGTCGATCAGATGGCGCAAGACAGTCGAGCGTCGGTGGCGCAATTGCAGGCGGAAGTTTCCACCTACGAAACCAAACTTAAAGCGGTGGAGCAGCTTGCACGCCAGGATGCGCTCACGGGCCTGGCCAATCGCCGTAATGTTGAGGAAAATATCGAATGGCGCATCGCGCATGAGCGCGCGTTCTGCGTTGTGATTCTTGATCTGGACGGATTCAAGCAGATCAATGACAGTTACGGACATCTCGCAGGTGACGACTTGCTGAAGCAGTTCTCCCGGGAAATGCGGTCCAATATTCGTTCCACAGATATAGTCGGCCGTTGGGGTGGAGACGAGTTCATCGTGGTTTTGGATTGCGATCTGAACACAGCGAAAACACAGATTGATCGCCTGCGAAAGTGGGTTTTGGGCGAATACACAATCGAAACGACGGATGTCAGCAAGATTAAGGTCAAATTGGATGCATCCATTGGCGTTGCACGTTGGGAATCTGGCCAAAGCATGCAAGCCTTGATCGCCAACGCGGACTCCGCGATGTACCGCGAGAAGGCACAGCCCCACGGTTAGCCTTCCGCGGGCGCGGCTCTCAATCCTCAATTCCCAAACAGAACACTTCCCGCGTCGAAGACGTTTAGGCGGAAGCGCACGCGCACAACCACAGCAATCTTGAAGATTGTCATTCAGAATGCCGATTATCTCTATTCAATGGTTCGATCTATGTCGCCACCAAGAATGAAGTTGTCGCCCCGAGCCGTGGTCGTCTCGGGGAGTCTCCTCGGTCTAGCTCACATTGCGGTAATTGCGGCGATCGGACCCACCTGGCGAGGAGGTCTGCTTTCCAACATTATTCAGTTAGCATTGGGAATCCTGGCTGTCTTTGTCACTCTGCAGACCTCGCGTTGTTGCGACCGGCTAGGGCGCAATTTCTGGAGGTTGGCCTCGATTTCGTGCGGCCTCTGGACCGCGGCTCAGGCCTTGGGGACTTACGCCGACAGTTTTCATCCCGATTTTGCGATATGGCTGACCAATTTCCTTTTTTCGTCATGGTACATGCCCATCGGACTAACTCTTCTACTGAACGAGGAATCCGATTCCGCCGGATTCGACTGGCTGCGTGCGATTGATCTTTCGCAGGCGGTTCTTTTCTGGATCGGTGCCTACACTTATTTCTTCCATGTACCTTCACACGTAGGAGAGGTTTCGCCTCCCTTGGGCATCCCGTACTTTATCTGCTACGGAATGATCATCGCAGCGTTCTTCCTTCGTTCGTTAATATGCGCCTCCCAAGATGCCGGAGCACTCTTCCGGAGGGCAGCCCTATTCTTGCTTCTCAGCGGTGGACTCGATGCCTTCTACGAATATGGTCCCGGCAAGAGTCTTCCCACGGGCGCATGGTTCGACCTTTTGTGGAGCCTGTTGATGTTCATCTCCCTGCTCGCGGCAGCCACGTGGCCTGAGGAGACCCGGGAACGATTCGAGCCGACAACAGTCAGCGTAAACCGGCGGGTCGGAGCACAGCTATTTTCCTTCTTCTACCCGGTCCTGACTCTATGCATGGTAGTGCCCATTGTTCGAAGCCACATTGCCCTGGCCTCCGCCGTCGTCCTGACGTCGCTGGCCGGTTCGGGCATTCGTCTCCTCATTACTCAGCACCGGCTGATGCAAACTGAGGAAGCGCTGCGGCAGGACATCTGTGGTCGAAAGCGTGCGGAAGAAGCCCACCGGCAGATTGAAGAAAGATTTGCCAAGGCGTTCCGCTCCAATCCGGAAGGCATCGTCATTTCCACCAAAGAGGACGGTCGAATCATCGAAGCCAATGATGCTTATGTGCGGATGATGGGTTATGAGCGCTCGGAACTGATTGGCCACACGGTGAAGGAACTAAGCGTCTGGGCTCCGGGGGAGCGCGAACAGCTCGTGGACAAGCTGCAAGAAAGCGGAATAATCCGCGATTACCATATAAAGTTTCGGAGCAATGGAGGGCGAATCAAAGAGGGGCAAATTTCTGTCGAGCAAATCCAGGTTGAGGAAGAGCCCTGTCTGCTGGTGAGCGTCCGGGATGTGACGGAAAGCCGGCTCATGGAGCGGCAACTCCGAGCCGCCCAGAAAATGGAGGCAATTGGCCGACTGGCAGGCGGTGTCGCTCACGATTTCAACAACGTTTTGATGATCATCAGCGGCTCTGTCCAGTTGATGCAATCGTCCACGGGGCATGACCCCGACTCGACCGCGCGTTACCTGTCCCAGATCGAGTCCGCCACGGAGAAGGCCTCCTCCCTGACCCGGCAATTGCTGGCTTTCAGCCGGCAACAGGTGCTCCGCCCCTCGATTCTCGACTTGAATCTTATTGTGACGGATCTTTGGAAAATCCTGCCGCGGCTCTTGGGCGAAGATGTTGAGACCGTGCTGCATCTGGCTTCCGGCCTGGGCAGTGTCAGCGCCGATCGCGGCCAGGTCGAACAAGTGATCATGAATCTCGCCGTAAACGCCCGTGATGCCATGCCTCAAGGCGGTAAGTTAATTCTCGAAACCACCAATGTCGAACTGGACGGCTCGAGCGCGACCCGTCACGGTGCAGAAATTCCGCCGGGCCATTATGTGGTGCTGGCCGTCACCGACAATGGCGTGGGCATGGACGCCGAGACCCAAGCCCGGCTCTTTGAACCGTTCTTCACTACGAAGGAACTCGGGAAAGGCACCGGATTGGGATTGGCAACATTGTACGGGATCGTGAAGCAAAGTTCGGGATACGTGTGGGTCTACAGTGAGGTCGGCAAGGGGACAGCATTTAAGGTATACCTGCCCCGCGTCCCAGAAAAAGCGGGTGTGCGGCCGGTTCCCATCAAAAAGCCTGCAGCCGGAGGGTCGGAGACAATCCTCCTGGTGGAGGATGAAGCCGGGCTGCGCGAGTTGGCCTCTGACTATCTGGGATCCAAAGGGTATAAGGTACTCTCCGCCGGGGACAGCCAAGACGCACTCCGGGTTTGCAGAGATTTTGATGGCCCGATCCATGTGATGCTCACCGATGTAGTGATGCCCGGAGGCGGCGGACCTGAATTGGCGAAGGTTGTACTGGAGACGCGTCCGGACCTGCGAGTGATCTACATGTCTGGCTACACGGACCGGGTCCTGAGCGAGAAACTCGGAGAGCAGGCAACGTTCCTTCAGAAGCCATTCAGTCTCGATCATCTGGCCACCAAAATACGGTCTCTGCTGAATTGTAATGATTCGACTTTTGTGTGAGCGTCTGGGATATGGAGTATCTCCGGCCTGCCTTGCATCCGCCCCAACCAGCACCCCCGCCGCGATAACTGGATCGGTCGGCACGTTGAGGGCGAGCTTGAATTTCATCTTCGCCGTAAATGTCGAGGGTCGACTGGCTGCACGACAACGGCTGTCGTGTACTGCTGAAACCTGACCTCGCCGACCGCCTTGGTGACGCCGGCCTCGGTATTAAATTTCGCGCTGGACTCGGGAAGAGCATTTAATCTTTGGGCGAAATGAATCCCTCGAAGGCTTGGCACCATCCTAAGTAACAGGTGTTATGAGTTCCAAAGTGCAGAAATTGTTGGTGGTGGAGTCCGACGATGTCCTTCGGGAGCGGATCGTCGCTGTGCTCCGCGATGCGGGATATGCAGTCTCAACAGACTACCAGCAAGGAATGAAAGCGGTCCTCGGCTTCGATCCTGACGCGGTGGTTCTGGGTGCGGATCCACCGCGGCTCGATTGCTGTGACCTTCTCTCCGAAATCAAGGGTTCCGAGCAGACTCACAATATTCGTGTTGTGATGCTGTCGCCGGGAGGATCCGCCGAGCGTACTCGAGGCCTTGATCTCGGCGCCGATGATGTGTTGTCACTGCCCTTCGATTCACACGAATTGCTATCGCGGGTGCGTTCCCAGCTGCGGGATAAATCCGCTGCCGACGCATTTCGCGAGCGGTTGCGCCTTGCCGAAGAGAATCGAAACACTACCCAGCAGGTGGTAACCGCCGTCAACGAGGAACGACGAACGCTCCGGGTGGGTGGGCTGACAGCAATCGCCGTGCTCGTGGTCGCCGCGCTGACCTCCCTCCTGCTGTATCGCCACAACCAACAACAGAATACCCGGGTCTACGCCGCAATCACTCGATTGCAAACCAACATGCTGACCGAACAACGGTTGATGGAGAGTTCGCGCCAGGGTCTTGAGGCTAGCGGACCCAGTCCATCTCTCGCGAGCGATCCACAAAAAGTGCAACTTCAGAAAAGGAGCGAGGACCTGCGGTCGCAGATTGCAGCCAGCAAAGACGAGAACACGTCCGTTTTGCAAAATCAGTTAACCGCAGTGGAAGCCCGTCTTCAAAAGCTCGAGACCGAGGGTAAGGTGGCGCAAACGATCATCCAATCTTACGAGTCCAGCGTCTGCCTTATCCACATTGTGCTGGCCTTCCGGGAGCACGCCACCGGATTGAGATTGCACTACGCTGAGATGACCAGCAATGGCGTCCCGAAGACGGACGAACATGACAACCCGCTCTTGAGCCTCTCTGGAAGCGGACCGGAATTACACCTGGATGTTTTTGGCACGGGATTCCTCGCCTCTGCTCGCGGACAAATCCTCACCAATCATCACGTGGCCGAGCCATGGTGGCAGAACGAGGATTTGAAGGAAATGCTCGATCAAGGGCTTGAGCCAGTGACCGTAGAGATGACTGCATACTTCCCGGGCGTCCCCCACGGCATTGCCATCAATACCGAGAACATTTCCACTACGGCTGACGTTGCAGTCCTGAGAGCGGACATTTCACAACTCGGAATCAAACCGATAGCCCTTGCCGATGGCCGCGGTTCGGCCATCAGCGGGGTCCCTGTCGTGCTGCTTGGATATCCCACTGCTCTCGATGCAATTCTGGCTCGGGCGGGCACCGAGACTCTTCAATCCATCGCCAGTGTATCCAATGGTGACTCAAAGCAGGTGATGGAGGAGCTGGCCCGTCGTCACCTGATCAGACCCATCACTACTCAGGGGCACATTGGCGACGTTCTGCCTGACAAGATCGTCTATGATGCCCAGACCACGTCGGGCGGCTCGGGTGGCCCACTTTTCAATGACGAGGGCAAAGTTATAGGAATTAACTTTGCTATGGTGCGGGAATTCGGCGGCTCGAATTTCGCCATTCCTGTTGGATACGGGAAGTCACTTCTGAAACCATAAGGCCGGCGATTCTGCGGAAACCTGCGGCTCGCACGCAAGCTTCGGATTCCCAAACGCTGAGGAATGGAATTGATCGAATTGACTGATACAAAAGTATCGACGATACCATCGTTCAATTGTTCGTCCGCCGTTTTCTGGTGTCATCGATTGTCAAGAATTCGCATGTCTGTTCTATAGAGCGCGAGCCAAGCTCCAACAACGGTGTACGAGGAATCCCCTAATGAGCACAAAAAGTATGTCGCGCCCGGACTCCGCAAAGGTCGTTCCCTTGACGACGAAGCCAGCGAACATTAACAAACTTCTTCAACAGTATGGAACGGGAGAGATTCCATTCGCCGGAACCCAAGACGGGCTCTACGATCGGCACCTGATTTTTGACCGGGCCATCGACCCGAAGGTCGCCAGCGCCCGGGAGCGCTTCGAAGCAGCCTCCCATGCCGTGCGTGACGTTCTGGCGCAACGCTGGGTGAAAACCAAGACGACATACGAGCAACAGAATGCCAAACGCATTTACTACCTTTCCATGGAGTTTCTTCTGGGACGATCGCTTACGAATAACCTCACGAACCTGTTGCTTGATCCCGTTGTGCAGGAAGTCGTCAAAGAGAAAAACATTGATTGGCCTGAGTTGATTGAGCAGGAACCGGATGCAGGCTTGGGAAACGGGGGTCTGGGCCGTCTTGCGGCGTGTTTCCTCGACTCGATGGCCACAATGCAACTGCCTGGCACTGGCTACGGTCTGCGTTACGAATACGGCATGTTTCGACAGTCGTTTGTGAACGGCTGGCAGCAGGAGAATCCTGACAACTGGCTGCGCGACGAGGATCCGTGGGAGATCTCCCGCCAGCACGAGAAGGTGGATATCAAGCTGAACGTCACATTCAAGCTGCGGGACGGACGAATGGAGGTGATACCGGGTCATCCGTCGACCCTGTTCGGTATTCCTTTTGACCGACCGGTGGTGGGCTACGGAGGAAAGACTATCAACACTCTCCGCCTGTGGGCTGCGACGGCTGCAGACTTTTTTGATTTTCAGGAATTTGGCACGGGAGATTTCGTGGGTGCGTTGGGCGGGACACTCGAAGCCGAATCGCTGACTCGCGTCCTGTATCCGGATGACTCAACAACTGCCGGGCAACAGCTGCGCTTCGTGCAGGAATACTTTCTAGTCGCTTGTTCTCTGGCAGACCTGATACGCCGGTTTCTCCGACACAACAGCGATTGGGGAAAGCTACCCGAGAAAGCCGCCATCCAACTCAACGACACGCATCCTTCAATGGCAGTTGCAGAACTGATGCGCATTCTGCTGGACGATGCACACTTGGGATGGGATGAGGCTTGGGACTTGACCAAGCGGACATTGGCATACACCAACCACACGCTCCTGCCCGAGGCTCTGGAGAAATGGCCGGTAGCGTGGTTTGAAACGCTTCTTCCCCGCCAGCTCGAGATTATCTACGAAGTCAACCGCCGCCTGCTCGACGAAGTTCGGTTGCGTTTTCCGAACGATGAAGGACGCGTCGAACGCATCAGCCTTGTGGAAGAAGGCAGTCCACGCAAGATTCGGATGGCCAATCTTGCCATTGTCGGTTCGCACAGCACCAACGGCGTCGCGGCGGTCCATTCCAAATTGTTGCGGACGACAACTGTGAAGGATTTGGCTGAAATGTTTCCCGAGCGTTTCAACAATAAGACGAACGGTGTCACGCCGCGCCGATGGCTGCTTGAGTCGAATCCGAGCCTGTCGCGTGTGATTACGGCAGCGATCGGCGAAAAGTGGATCACCGACCTGAACCAGTTGCGTGATCTCAAACCCTTGGCCGCAGATTCCGCCTTTCGGCAAGCATTCCTGGCATCGAAGCGCGAGGCGAAGGTGCGTTTCGCCGACTGGCTCAAAGCGACGTCTGGACAAATTGTTGATCCCGATACGATTTTCGACAGTCAGATCAAGCGCATTCACGAATACAAGAGGCAACTGCTGAATGCCCTCCGCATCATTGTCGTTTACAACCGGCTGCGGGAGAATCCAGATCTGGAGATGGTGCCCCGCACGTTCTTTTTCGCGGGGAAAGCGGCGCCAGCCTACCGGCTGGCGAAACTTATCATCAAATTTATCAACAACCTAGCCGGCACGATCGACAAAGATCCCATCGTGCGCGGCCGCATGAAAGTCGTCTTTCTGCCTGAGTACAACGTCTCGCTGGCCGAGAGGCTCATTCCCGCAAGCGATGTTTCGAATCAGATTTCCACTGCCGGCTACGAGGCCAGTGGTACGAGCAATATGAAATTCATGATGAATGGCGCACTCACGGTTGGAACAAGGGATGGAGCAACGATCGAAATGGCGGAAGAGGCCGGAGAAGAAAACCTCTTCCTATTCGGGCTCACCGTGGAACAGGTTGAAAATAGCCGCTCCTGGTACAGTCCGATGTGGCACTATGAGCATGAGCCCGAGACTCGCGCTGCTATCGATCTTATTTCTTCCGACTACTTCAGTCACTATGAGCCGGGAGTGTTCGAACCGCTACGAGATACGCTTTTACTATTCGGCGATCGGTATATGCACCTCGCTGATCTAGAGTCCTACGTCGGAGCCCAGGAACGGCTGGGCGCACTCTACCGCGATCCTGGAGCGTGGGCGCAAAAAGCGATCCTGAATGTAGCGAGTTCGGGAAAATTCTCTGCTGACCGCACGATTCACGAATACACAACGGAGATTTGGAAGGTGGAACCATGCCCAATACCTTAGAGACAGTGCCTCAGGCAAGCCTTGGCGAAGCAGTTTCACCGCTCGCAGGCAAGCCTGCGCCCAAAGAGATGCTGATTGACGTTTCGCGCATGGAAAAGGAGTATTACGAACACAAACCCGATGTGCGCGACCCCAACCAATTGGTGAGCTTTGGGACCAGCGGACACCGCGGATCGCCTCTTCACGGCACGTTCAATGAAGCGCATATTCTGGCAATCACACAGGCAATCTGCGAGTACCGACGAGGGCATGTCATCGATGGGCCTCTCTACATGGGGAAGGACACGCATGCCGCCTCTACGCCGGCACAGCGCACGGCTCTCGAAGTGCTGGCGGCGAATGGCGTTGAGACCATCATTCAGGAGAATGACGGTGTAACTCCGACTCCTGTCATCTCGCGAGCCATTCTGGTTTACAACCGTGGCCGCAAGGATCACTTCGCCGACGGCATAGTCATCACGCCCTCACACAACCCGCCCGAGGACGGCGGTTTCAAGTACAACCCTCCCAACGGCGGCCCTGCCGACACGGCGGTGACCGGCTGGGTCCAGAATCGTGCCAACGAACTGCTGCGCGCGGGAAACACCGGAGTCAAACGCGTTCCGTTCGAAAAGGCAATTCGAGCAGCTACCACCCGACAAGAAGATTTTGTTCTGCCCTACGTTCGCGATCTCAACAGTGTCGTCGACATTGACGCCATTCGCGGCGCCCACCTCAAGCTTGGCGTAGATCCTCTCGGTGGGGCTTCCCTGCCGTACTGGGATCCGATTAACTCGATTTACGGGTTGAACGTTCAGGTCGTCAACCGAACCATCGACCCAACTTTTTCGTTCATGACCGTGGACCACGACGGGAAAATCCGAATGGATTGCTCCAGCCCCTATGCGATGGCGAGGCTCGTGGGATTGAAAGATCAGTACCAGGTTGCGTTTGGCAATGACACCGACGCCGACCGCCACGGGATTGTCACTCCTGTCGGCGGCTTGATGAACCCGAACCACTATCTCGCCGTAGCCATTCGCTATCTAGTGACGCATCGTCCGCAATGGCGGCAGACGGTTGCGGTTGGAAAAACAGTGGTGAGCAGCAGCATGATTGACCGGGTTGTTCAAGAACTCGGCCGCGAGTTGCGCGAAGTTCCTGTTGGATTCAAATGGTTCGTCTCGGGACTGATCGACGGCTCGTACTGCTTTGGAGGGGAAGAGAGCGCAGGAGCAAGTTTTCTTCGCCGGAACGGCACCGTGTGGTCCACCGACAAGGATGGGCTGATCATGGTTCTGCTGGCCGCTGAGATTGCGGCCTGCACCGGCAAGGATCCTGGCCAACACTACCAGGAATTGACGGCAGAGTTCGGAACTCCCTACTACACGCGCATCGACGCGCCCAGCACTCCGGAACAAAAGGCAAAACTTGCGGCGCTTTCTCCGGATTCAGTCAAAGAGTCGGAGTTGGCGGGCGAGCCGATTACCGCCAAGCTGACCCAGGCACCGGGCAATCAGGCTTCAATTGGCGGACTGAAAGTCGTGGCAAAAAACGGCTGGTTCGCGGCCCGGCCCTCCGGCACCGAAAACATCTACAAGATCTATGCGGAGAGCTTCAAGAGCGTCTCGCATCTCAGTGCCATCGTGGGCGAGGCGGAAAAGATAGTGAGCAATGCTCTGGGTGGTGGGCTGAACGATGAGCAGTAATGGCGGGACCGCGGGTGTTCCGCCATTTCCGTCCGGATACCGTGCTTCGGGAGTGTTATTGCATGTTACATCGCTGCCGTCGCCGTACGGCATCGGCGATCTGGGGTCCGCGGCGTTCGCGTGGATTGATCGCCTTCACAGTGCAGGCCAGCGGTGGTGGCAGGTGCTGCCGCTCGGTCCGACCGGCTACGGAAATTCTCCTTATCAGTCGATGTCATCGTTCGCGGCCAATCCTGCGCTGGTCAGTCCCGATTCTCTCATTTCGGAAGGACTGTTGAAGACGGCAGATTGCCAAGCAGAGTTCCCTTCCGAGGCGGTTGATTACGATGCCGTGATTCCGTTTAAAAGCCGTCTGCTCGAAACAGCCTGGGCCAATTTCAGAGCAGGGGCACGCAAGGATTTGAGCGCGGCCTATGATGAGTTCCGCTCACGACAGGAGCATTGGCTCGACGACTACGCGCTATTCGACGCGCTGAAGACCAAATATCACGGGGAGCATTATCTTGAGTGGCCGGAAGAACTCATCGAGCGCCGCAGCGACGCTCTTACAAGGGCACGAGAAGAATTGGCAGATCGAGTAGACCAGGTCTGCTTCGCGCAGTTTCTCCTGTTCCGCCAGACCGATCAACTCAAGGGCTATGCGCACTCCAAAGGCGTGAGGCTGATCGGAGACTTGCCATTCTTTGTTTCCCCGGACTCCAGCGATGTTTGGGCGGACCCGGAATTTTTTGTCCTCGACGAACGGCGCCACCCTCGTTTCGTCGCGGGTGTTCCACCAGACTATTTCAGCGCGGACGGCCAGTTGTGGGGCAATCCCGTTTATGACTGGGATGCGCAGCGCGCTACGGGATATCGTTGGTCGATCCACCGGCTGTGCGCTCTCCGGGCGCATGTAGATGCGATTCGGTTGGATCACTTTCGGGGATTCGCGGCCGCGTGGCACGTTCCCGCGGGCGCTCCAACCGCTCAGTCAGGACAATGGGTGCAGGGACCGGGAGCCGGTTTTTTCCACGCAGTGCAAGAAGAACTCGGCAACCTTCCCTTTATCGCCGAAGATTTGGGATTTATCACTCCCGACGTCCACGCGCTGCGCGAGCAATTCCAGTTGCCCGGAACCCGGGTTTTGCAGTTCGCCTTCGACGGCCGCCCCGATAACCCATATCTCCCCATCAACTTCGTCAGCAACACAGTCGCTTACACGGGCACTCACGACAATGCTCCGACCCGCGAATGGTACGAACAATTGCCCGAGTACCAGCGGCAGAACTTCTGGAATTATCTGAAACGCACGCCGGGCGCGAGTGATAGCGCCACTCCGTGCCTGCTGAATCTGGCTTGGTCGTCGATCGCAGCCTTGACGGTTGCGCCGCTACAGGATCTGCTGAACCTCGGAGCAGAGGGTCGCATGAACATCCCCGGCCGCCCCAGCGGGAATTGGCGTTGGCGATGTCCGGATAACCTGGAATCTTCCCCGGCTTTCCGGTGGTTGCGGGAAATGACAGAACTGGCGAACCGCGAGGCATCGGAAAAGATCGATCGTCCGACTGAGTTAGAACGTTCCAGTGTCCCAAGTGCAACGCTGAGCGAGGGAGTGTGAAGGACTCAACGCAAGAGCTAGAGTTTACCGGTGACCGCGGTCGCTCGATGGCCCATCGCGACTTCAGGAAAGCCGCAACCTGGGAGCAGAGCGAGGGCAGCCCTTTGCCACTGGGCTCCACTTGGATTGAAGAGGAGCAAGCCTACAATTTCGCGATTTGTGCTGAGTACGCTGAAAGCGTGACGCTGTTGCTCTACACTGCGCCTGAACTGGTTGTTCCGGCCTTCGTCTACCGTTTCGACTTTTTGACGAACAAGTCGGGCCATATCTGGCATTGCCGGATTCCGATCGCAGACATAGGTGAGTGCCGTTACTATGCCTACTCGGTGTCGGGAGAAGATTTGCCTGGAGTTCACAGCTTTGATCCGCAGAAGGTCCTGCTGGACCCGTATGCGAAAGCTGTTTTCTTTCCGCCCGAGTTTGACCGTACCCTGGCAATGCGGGAAGGATCGAATGCGGGAAAGGCGCCGCTCGGGGTGCTGACAGGCCACCGAGCGGAGTTTGATTG